>Ga0187861_10000632_pt1 | contig 40277 bp, 37 predicted proteins | sample June2016WEW_10_1_3_FD_132986 | JGI IMG/M metagenome (GOLD analysis project Ga0187861, IMG submission 132986) | Peatland microbial communities from SPRUCE experiment site at the Marcell Experimental Forest, Minnesota, USA - June2016WEW_10_100 | ecosystem: Environmental > Terrestrial > Soil >...
ACCACCCAAAGGGATGGATCGCTTGGTGAGCGGAGGGTCTCGCCGCTGATGAACCCAGGCTGGCTCAGGGCCCGCGCCCGCATATGCTCCAGCAAGCGACGCATCTCTGCCTCGCGACCGTACCGGACCCACCGCTGAATGACCACCCGAACCGCCATGCCCGTCCCTCCTTTCACCTCACCTATTCGCTCTCACTGTAGGCCGTGCTCGGACAGATCTCCCGGAAGGCACAGTAGCTGCACTGCAGGTAGCCGGGCGTCGCGGTGAAGGTGCGGGCGCGAATCCCGCGGGCCACCTCTCCGATCGTCGTCCGGGTCTCCGTGAGGTCCGCCTCGCTCTTGCGGGCGCTCCCCACCAGGCCCGATTCCAGGAAGTGCAGTGCCGCGGCGTCGGGAATGCGACCGTGCATCTCCGCGTAGGCCAGGGCGTAAATCGCCAGTTGCAGGCTCTCCTTGGCTTTCCGGTCGGCTTCCCTCTGGTCGCGGACGGCCGAGGACTTGTAATCGATGATGGCCACGCGTCCGTCCCGCTCGTCCACCCGGTCGAAGCGGCCGACCAGCTTGGTCGTCCCGAGCAGAAAGGTGAACGGCTGCTCCACCGCCGTCGGGATGATCCCCGTCCGCTCCTCCTCGGCCAGGAACCGTCGCAGGACGGCCCGGCCCTCTTCCAAACGCAGGTCCTCGTGCTCTCGCGAGAGGAAGCCCACGCTCTGCCAAACCTCCTCGAAGGCCGCCAGGACCTCCGCCTCGGTCACCGCACCTCCCGGGGTGGTATCGCCCCGGGCCTGCGCGAGCTTTCGACGCAGGTAAAGCGAGATGGCCTCGTGCAGCGCCTTCCCGTAGACCACCGAGTGATGCTCCCGGATGGGCACCCGCAGGACATGGATGTACTTGTACTTCAGCGGGCAGGTCAGATAGTCGTCCACCTGGTAATGGCTGAGGGACAGGATCTCACCCTCCGGGATGACCCGGAGGGCATCGGGCTCCTCCTCCACCGAGGGGGCATGCCGCTGGATCGTCTCCAGGGCCGAGGCCTTGTACGGTTTCGGCTCCGACGGCGGCAGGTCCAGGGCCTCCAGGACGAACCGGCTCACCTTTTTGGCGCGGGCGCCGCCGTAGTCGCGGGCGCTGGTGAGAAACAGCTCCCGCTTGGCCCGCATCATGCCCACGTAGAACAACCGTCGCTCCTCCTGAAGATGAAAGTCCCCGCTGGCCAAGACGTCGTGAAGCAGCCCATCCGGCAGGGGCAGCGGCTCGCGCCGCCCGCGCGAGGGGAAGCGATCGGCGACCAGGCTCACCAGGAACACCACGGGAAACTCGAGCCCCTTGGCTTTGTGCACCGTGAGCACATTGACGGCCTCCGCATCCTCGTCCGCCTCCACCGCCGCCGGGTCGTCCCCCCCTTCCTGGAGGAGGTCCAAGTGCCGGATGAACTGGGGAACCCCCGCTTCCGGCGAGGCCACGTCGGCGAAACGGTGGACGATCTCGAAGAAGCGCGCGATGTTCCCCACGCGGACGTCGGCGGCTGGCGACCCCGCGGCGGTCAGACGCTTCAGCAGGCCGCTCCGCATGAGGAACTGGTACAGGACCTCGCCGGCGGACCGGTCGCGCGAGAGGCTCACGTACTCTTTCAGGTCCTTCAGGAGGTGCTCGGCCGTCGCCCGGGTCGCAACATCGACATCCTGGAGCTCTGCCACGCCGTCCAGGTTCTCGAGGATCCAGCGCAAGGAGCGGTGCGCCCGCCTGGCGGCGCCGGCGCACCGGGCGAGCTGCCAGTCGTCCATCTCGTACAGCTCGGAGCCCGCCAGGTAGTACAGGCTGACCGTGTCCTCGGGATCGGCCACCACCCGCAGGAACGCCAGCAGCAGCCGGACCTCCGGCCGCGCGTACAGCCCCTGGTTGCCGCTGAACCGCCAGGGGATGCCCTGCAGGTTCATCGCCCGCAGGAACGGATCGGCGTCCCGATTCGCCCGGACGAGGACGGCCACATCCCGGTAGGCCCAGGCCCCGGCCTCGACCCGGCCCGCAATCAGGCGCGCCACGGCGTCCGCCTCGCTGGAGACCGTGTCGTGATGGAGGTGCCGGGGCGTAGATCCCTCGGGCGCAGTCGCCACGAGGCGCTTGTCAATCTTCTCGCGCACCTCCAGCCGGTCCGGGTCGTTGTGACGGATGAGGCGGTACGCCGCGTCCAGGACGACTTGGCTCGACCGGAAGTTCTCCCGCAGGACGATCCGCCGGGCCTCGGGATAGGCAGCCGTGAATCCCAGGATGTTGCTGATGGCCGCGCCGCGAAACTTGTAGATGCTCTGGTCGTCATCCCCCACGACCGTGATGTTCCCCTCGCGTCCCGCCAGCAACTTCACCAGCTCCCACTGGGTGTGATTCGTATCCTGGAACTCATCCACCAGGATGTAGCGGAACCGCTCGCGATATTTCTCCAGGATCAGGGGATGCTCCCGGAACAGCCGGAGGCAGAGCAGAACCTGATCGCCGAAATCCACCAGGCCCCGCTCGCCCAGCAGGCGCTGGTATTCGCCGTAGCACGCCGCCAATTCCTGCTGAAGGGCCGCCTCCTCGCGAGGCGCAGCATCCTCCGGCGCCCCCTTGGCCCTGTCGGCCAGCTCTGCCGCGAAGGCCAGATATTCCTCCGGCGTCACGGCCTCGTCTTTCGCCCGGCTGAACAATGTCACCAGGGCCTGGAGATGTTTCGTCGGGTCTCCCAGCGGGCGGAGGCGCTGGAGGGGCAGGGCGAAGAGGTTCTCCCGCAGGAACACGACCTGCTCGGGCCGCGTCAGCACCCGGAAATCGGTACTGAGTCCCAGGGCCAGCCCCTCGCCCCGCAGCACGCGATCGCCGAAGGCGTGGAAGGTGCTGATCCACATATCCGCGAAGCCGTAGGGGACCAGGAGGTCCACCCGCGCTTCCATTTCCTCGGCGGCCTTGTCGGTGAATGTGAGCGCGAGGATCTCGGACGGGCGGGCCCGCTTCGCGGCCACCAAGTGGGCGATCCGGCGGGTGATGACCGTAGTCTTCCCCGTGCCGGCCCCGGCCACGATGAGGAGCGCCCCTTCGCCGTGCGTGACGGCGGCGGTTTGATCCGGGGTGAGCCCCTCCAGGATCCGCAGGAGCGCCGGGTTCTCTTCTCGGACGGCGGTCGTCATCGGCTGCAGCCTAACACAGTTCCACCACCCCATCAAGGCACGCGGGAGACCCTTTCAGAAGCCGAGGCGAGATCGTTTGGGCAAAATCTCCCCGCTGGTGTCGAGGGAAGGGGGCCCTACTTCAACGCTCCCGCGACGACGCTTCGGATAACCGGCCTCTGCCTGGCGACAGGAGAGCCACTGATGATGGACCAGAGGCTTCGGCTGACGATCTTCCTAAAGGGGGAACCCCTGGAGGCCGGCGGCTGGGTGGCCTCGGTCCATCCCCGTCCTGTCAGCGGAAGGCCGCAGGGGGTCGAGGTAACCTTTGACCCGCCCAGCGAGGAATCGGCCACAATCCTGGAAGGCTTCATCCTGGCTCACTGGACCGGCGGTCCGGCCTCCTGAGATCGCCTTCAGGATCAATCGCTCTGCTTCTCACCCCAGCCCTCGGTTTCCTCTCTCATCTTGACCGGGAGATCTGTACTTGGCTAGTCTTCCAACAATGCCATGACGCATGGAGCCAATCCATTCCTAACTGGAATTTTCACTTCAGAAAAAATCTTTAGAACACTCAAATCCTTTAAATTCAATCACTTTTCAATTATTATGCAATTACTTGTGAACTTTTTTCCATTGACAGGACTCTTTCCATCCTTTATCTTCTGTTCAACTGACCGGTTAGTACACGGGCGGCGGATGCCAAATACAAGCACCAGAGAACACATACTCGACGCGGCAAGCCGGTTGGTTCACCTTCGAGGATTCAACAACACCTCAGTTGAAGAAATCCTCAAACAGTGCGGCGTCGGAAAAGGGAACTTCTACTACTACTTCAAGAGCAAGGACGAATTGGGCTTCGCCATCCTAGAGCGGAGTCTGGAGCGTTTCAGCGCAGAACTGATCGAGAAGAGCTTCGACCCGAAGAAGGACCCCTGGCAACAGATCCATGACTTCTTGGGATTCCTGGTGGACCGAGCCAGACAGCAAGACGGAAGCGGGGGCTGCATCCTGGGAAACTTGGCCATCGAGATGAGCGACATCCACGAGGAATTCCGTCGGCGCCTCAACAAGGCGTTCGACCGGCTGCGCTCCCGGATCGAGGAATCGTTGACCCAGGCGAGAGCCACGGGAACGTTACGCAGCGATGCCGACATCCCGCGCCTTGCCCATTTCATCGTCGCGGGATTCGAGGGCGCACTCATGATGGGCAAGCTGCACAAGGATGCGGATGTTGTCGCGGGCGTGATCGAGGAGTTGAAGGGGCATCTGGCCCAGTACCGCGTCGCCTGAGTGCGTGGCGACGCGTTTTCGAAGCGCTCCGCCGGGTGGCACCGCTTGGCTGGTGTCGCGGGCTGGAGCGTGGATACGCAGGCGAGGGGGGCTGACGCATGAACCGCACGACTCTTCACGGACGGCGGGACCGACGCGCGCGGTCGTCCCACCATAGTGAGCTGATGGAGCAGACGATGGCGACGATTGTGGAGTACACCGACCAGAAGCGCCCGAAAAACCTGTATCCCGAGCGGATCATCTCCCCCGTTCGTTCGGGGCCGTGTTGCTTCTCTGACATGGAAGAGATCGGCAAGCCCCAGGAAGATAGTCGCTGGGTTTTCCAGTACAAGCGCTGCAAGAAGTGTGGGTTCGCAGTCCGGGTGATCCTCCGGGAGATCCCGGACGCCGCCCTGGCGGCCGAACTGCGAAAGACCCTGGCCAACTCCTTCGTCCGGAACGTGCCCGACTAACCGTCTGACGCGTCGATCCGGAAGAACTCCAGGCAGCTCGTCACAGAGCAAACGAGGCCGACTCACCGTGCGGTGAGCTCGGCCTCTTTTGTCCCCACCCTTCCCCAAAGCACCCCACCTGGCTTCGGCCGCCGCCAACTTTCGCTTCCCGGAACGCCTCGTGCGGCCAGCGACCGAGTTGTCACTCGTACCGGAGCGCCTGGATGGGGTCCAAGAGGGCGGCTCGGCTGGCCGGGTAGACGCCAAAGAAGATCCCGACTGCTGCGGAGAAACCAAAGGCCATGAGGACGGCCCAGGGAGAGACCTGGGTGGGAAGGTAGGTAAAGAATAGCGAGAGGGTCTTCGCCCCGCCGACCCCGACGGCGATCCCCAGACCGCCGCCCAGGCTGCTCATCACCACCGATTCCAGCAGGAACTGGCCCAGGATGTCGCGCCGCCGGGCCCCCACCGCCTTGCGAATCCCGATCTCTCGCGTGCGCTCGCGCACCGAGACCAGCATGATGTTCATGATCCCGATCCCCCCCACCAGCAGGGAGATGCCGGCGATGCCACCCAGCACCGCGGTGAGGATCTTCAGGATGGTGGTGAAGGCCGAGAGGATGGCGCCCTGGCTGGTCAGTGTGAAGTCCTCGCGGTTGCCGTGGCGGCGGATGAGGATGTCCTCCACCTGCTGGGTAGCCCGGTCGATCTCGTCCGGCGAGCGGACCGATGCCAGGATCTCGAACAGCCGGTCGGTGTCAAAGAGATCCTGGGCGCTCTTCACCGGAATGAACACCAGGTCGTCGATGTCGAACCCCAGGCTCACCCCCTTCCGCTCCATGATCCCGATCACCCGGTAGCGGGAATCAGCCAGTGTCACGAACTGGCCCAAGGGATTCTCCTCGCCGAAGAGTTCCCGCTTGACCGTCCGCCCCAGGACCACCACGCGCCGGCGGCCCTCCACGTCCTCCTCGCTCACGAACTGGCCGATCTCCACGTACAGGTTGCGCACCCGTTGGAACTCCGGGGTGACCCCGATGACGTTGGTGTCCCGGCTGGCCCCCTGATACCGGATCTTTCCCGTCCCCAGCACCACGGGCACCGCATCGGTGAGCAGGGTGGCCCGCCGGCGCAACGCCACGGCATCCTCGTACGTCAGCTTTCGCACCGCGCCGGCAATAGGGGGGTGGAAGCCGCCTGAGGTCTGCGTCTTCCCCGGGGTGATGATCAGAAGGTTGGTGCCCAGCCCGGTCAACTCTCGGGTGATGTAGGCCGTGGCGCCCTCGCCCAAGGAGACCAGCAGGATGATGGCGGCCACCCCGATGACGACCCCCAGCATGGTGAGAGCGGTCCGCACCCGGTTGGCGGCCAGCATCTCCAGGGCCAGGGCGAAGGCCTCGCGGACATCCATAAGGGCGCTCGGAAAATTGGATCCAGGGCTCAGGGCCCCGCGGGAGATGGGGCGGATTCCGGATCGTGGGCGGGTCGCGGGTCCCGGATGCCCGCCGCTCCGGTATCGGAGGCGATCCGGCCATCCGCGAGCTGGATGACCCGCTGCGCCTGCAGGGCGACGCGCGCGTTGTGCGTGACCATCACGATGGTTGCGCCCCCATCCGCGAGGCGGTGGAACACCTCCAGGATCTCTTCGCCCGCCTTGCTGTCCAGGTTCCCCGTGGGTTCGTCCGCCAAGATGATGGCAGGCCGGTTCACCACGGCGCGAGCGATGGCCACGCGCTGCTGCTCGCCGCCGGACAGCTCACTGGGGCGGTGCCCGATCCGCCCCGCCAGCCCCACGGCCGCCAGGGCCTCCAGCGCCTTGCCCCGCCGGTCCTGGCGCGGGAGGCCACTGTAGATCATGGGAAGCTCCACGTTCCGGAGGGCGGTCATGCGGGGCAGCAGATTGAAGGTCTGAAAGACGAAACCGATCCGCCGATTGCGGAGGACCGCCAGCGCATCCTCATCCAGGGACTGCACCTCTATACCCTCCAGCGTATAGCGGCCGCGCGTGGGGCGGTCCAGACAGCCCAGGATGTTCATGAGGGTGGATTTGCCGGAGCCCGAGGCGCCGCAGACCGCCACAAAATCACCCAGGGCGATCTGGAACGTCACACCCGCAAGGGCGTTCACGTCATTCGGCCCCATACGGTAGGTCCGCCAGACCCCCTCCACCGCGATCATCGCAGCCCGACCGGTCATTCCGCCCGCACCCTGGCCCCCTCCGACAGCCCGGGCGCGTCGGGGTTGATGACCACCCGTTCCCCCTCCCGCAGGCCTTCGAGGATCTCGGTGGAACTCCAGTTGCTCTCCCCCACCTTCACCCTCGCGGCGCGGGCGTGTCCGTCGGCGACCACGTACACGCGCTTCTTCCCCTCCCGCTCCAGGATCGCCTGGCTGGGGACGAAGAGCGCTCCTTGGCGCCTGGCCACGATCACCTCCACATCGGCGGACATGCCGGGCTTCACGAATGCCTTCCCCTCCTCTAGCGCCACGCGGACGTTGAAGGTGCGGGCCTCCTGGCGCTCCCCAGAGACCGCGGGGGAGATCTTGTACAGCCGGCCGCGCAGCGTGCGGCCTGGCAACGCCTCCAGCGTCACCCGGACCTCCTGGCCCAAACGGATCTGCCACGCATCGAACTCGTCCACCGTGGCCCGGACGTACAGGCGGTCCAGGTCCACCAGCGTGAACAGCGGTCCCCCCAGCGTCACCATCGATCCTCCGGTCGACGCAGATCCACCCCCCAATCCGATGACCTCTCCCTCGTTGGCCAGCCGCTGCGTCACCAGTCCCCCGATGGGGGACCGGATGGTCATGCGGGACTGCTGAACCTCTGCCAGGCGAAGCTGCGCCTCCCGCTGCGTCACGGCCGCTTGCGCGCCGGCCACCTGATGTTCCTTGACGTTCACCTGGTCCCGATCCGCGAGGGCGGCCGCGTAGGAGGCGGCGGCGACCTCGGACTCCGCCTGGGCCAGGTCCAGCTGCTGGCGAGGGATGGCACCTTCGGCGTGCAGGGCTTTTAGCCGCTCCAGGTCTTTTGCGGTGCGCTCCATCGTGGCGCGCGTCTCATCGATCTTGGTCCGGATGCGCTCCCGCAGCATGGCTACGCCAGCCCGCTCCTCCTCCAATCGGGCCCGAGCCGTGGCCAGCTCGGCGCGGGCCAGGGCAACCTGTGAGTCGGCCTCGTGCGGGTCCAGCTCGGCCACCACTTGGCCGCGCGCCACCCGGTCCCCCTCGTCCACCAAAAGCCGCAGGATCCGTCCCGGGACTTCGGCCCGGATGTTCACCTCGGCCTCCGATTCCAGGCTGCCCGTGGCCGTCGCGGACACGCTGATGACCATGTCCTCTCGCTTGAGCGTGACGACCCGGACCGTGACCTCGCCCCGGCGGCCGAAAAGCGCCACCGCCCCCAGGCCGCCTGCCAGGACAACCGCAAGCAGGAGCAATCCCCGTGCGCCCCGTTTCATTGACGAATTCCCCGCGACGCCGCGTTCCCGAAACTGACGCCTACATCTCGATGCGGTTCGCCTCCAGGACGGTCCCCCGCACGTGGTCCAGGTTGACCAGGGACTCGAAGTAGTCCGCGATGGCCCGAAGCTCGTTGGCCTCGGCCGCCGTCAGATCGCGCTGAAACGACACAACGTTGAAGGTGGTGCTGACGCCCGCCTCCAACCGTCGCTGCTCCACCCGGAGTTGCTCCTCCGCCAACACCCGGGCGGCCCGGTTCGCGTCCACCCGCCGGGCATTGGCCTCGATCCGACGCACCGCCTCCCGGACCTGCTGGATGATCTGCAGCTCGAGATTCTTCAGCGACGTCTTGGCCTGGTCCTCCACCAGCTTGGCGTTGATGTAGCTGGCCTGGGGGCCCCGATTCCCCAGGGGCACCGTGAGGACCACCCCCACGGAGTAAGAGATGAAATGGCTGGACCCCATCACGCTGATGTCACTGCCATAGGGGTTCCCGGCCCCGTTCGAGGACACATTGCCGGTCAGGGAGAGGTCGGGCAGGAGTTGGTTGCGCGTCAGCCGGACGGTGAGTTCCTTGTTCTGAATGTCCAGCTTGGCGCTCTTGTACTCGTACCGGTTCTCCAGGGCCTTCCGGATGCTCTCGTCCAGATTGGCGGACTTTAGCTCGAAGGTCAGGGCATCGGTGGGCCGGATCTCTTGCCCCCAGCCGCCGCTCGCCGGCAGGTTCAGGATGACTTTCAAGGTGTCCTCGGCGTCTCGCACGGCCTTCTCGGCCGAGATCACACCCTCCGCCGCGGTGGCCTCCTGGGCCTCGGCCTGGGTCACCTCGACGGGCGCTCCCACCCCAGTCCGAACCCGGTCCGTGTTCAAGGCCACCAGGTTTTTCGCCACTTGGAGCGCCTCGCGCTGGACCCCGAGGTTCTGGATGGCGAAGATGAGCTCCGCGTAGTCGTTCTGAACCTGGGTCACGGTGTCGCTCACCTTCATCCGCAACTGCTCGCCCGAGATGGACAGGTTGTTCGTGGCGATCCGGATATTGGTCTCGGTGGGCTCGAAGCCGAAGTTCTTCAGCAAAGGCTGGGTGAGGGTCAGGCCGAAGCTGCTGATGAATTGGGTGCTGCCGATAGATTTGGCGTCGTTGTACTCGTTGTTGAAGCGGAGCTCATAGGTGCCGCCTGTCGGCAGCATCTGCCTCAAACCGGTGTTGTAATCCCAACAATCGGAGGCGATTCGGCTCCCTTGGATAATTTGCGTACCCAACGGTACTCGGGTGTCGGACCGCGTGACCTCCAGGAACGCACTGGGATCGAACACCGCCCTCTGGCTGATGAGGGCCTGCTCCTGCTGGGGGGGGTTGAATCCCTGGACGGCAATGTCCAGGTTGTTCTTCAACGCCAGCGCGATGCTGTCCCGGATCGACAGGGGCAGGACCCCCGTGGGCGGCACGGCCGGGGCTTGCCCCGGCCCCCCCTGCGCCAGCATCAGGTCCAGATTCAGAAACCGCCGGCCGGAATCACCAGCCTCGGCTGCCAGCACGGGGGTGCCGACAGGAAGCAGAACCAGCAGCATGCCCATCCACACTTCAGTCACTCGTCGCATGGTCACTCCTTTCGGATGTCGATCCTGCAGATGGTGCCCTGGGCGACGTGCGCCTGCCGGGCGATAATCCGGATGGTCGCCGCGGCATTCCCCGTCGTGTGAAGACCTTCATCGTCCGCCTTCAGGATGGCCTAGCACCACAGGTGGACGATCGTTCAATTCATCTGCCTACGTTATTTCGCGCTTGGGAAGGTTGTCAAGGATGCGCCGGTATTGTCAGAGATAGGCTCCCGACGGCCCGTGTCCGCGATTGCCAGGCCGCCGTTCGCAGGCTAGGATGCCCTTACTCAACAACAGTCCGGCCTTTCAGGAATCGAGGCGGCAGGGGTCAGGCGTTTCCTGATAGCGTTATGGCCAGCAGTCAGAGGAGCAGAGGATGGCGGATCAGCGGAGGAATTCGAAAAGATCGGAGGAAATCATCACCCGGGCCAACGAGCGGATCCGGGGAACCTTCGCCGGCGTCCTGGGGATGGAGTTCACACATCTCGCACCCGACCGGGTGGAGGCCACACTCAAGGTCCGGCCGGAGCACAAGCAGCCCTGGGAGATCGTGCACGGGGGGGCGGTGATGACCCTCGCCGATACGGTGGCCGGTGCAGGGGCCTACATGAACCTGGGACAGGGCCAAGAGACGGTGACCGTCGAGCTGAAGATCAACCTCATCGGCGCCGTGCGCGAGGGCGTGATCCGGGCACAGGCCCTCCCCCTCCATCGCGGCCGGAGCACCTCAATCTGGGAAGCGCGGATCACCGACGAGACAGGCAAGCTCGTCGCCGTCTCCCTCTCGACGTACCTGGTCCTCGACCGGACCCAATAGCAAGCCCTCGGTGCCCGCCGCGGCCCCTCGTTCCTTCCCGCGCCCTCTTCTCAGAGGTCCTGCACGAAGCGGTTCGTGAAGAGCGATTCGACGCCCACCGGCTTCTTCAGCAGGCCCAGATCCAGGAACGTCTTCTCCACGTGCGTCAGGACGTCCATGTCGAACCACCCCAGGCCGTGCCTCCTCGTTCCCTCGCTCACCGTAGAGGCATTGCGAAGCTTGACGATCTCCAGGTTGCGCCGCGCGTCCTGGCCATCGGTGGCATATTTCACCGCCAACTCCGCCGCCTTGTCCGGATGATCCAGCATCCACTGACTGCCCTTTCGGTATGCGCGCAGGAACGGTTTCACGAGGTCGGGTTGCCGTCGCGCCGCCTCCGCCCGGACCACGAAGACATCGGTGGGCGTATCCAGATAGTCCCTCGCCCAGATGACATTGACCGGCCCGAGGCCCTTCCGCAGGTTACCCCCTGACGGGCCGACGCCTTGGCGTCACCCGCTCACAGGAAACGGGCTCTTCAGGCCTTCACATAAAGGTCAGATCCGCTCCGTCGGAACTCCTCGGCCTTCTCCTGCAGGCCGACCTCGAGAACCTGGGCCTCGTCTACCCCGTGCTGCGCGGCGTACTCGCGCACCTCCTGGGTGATTTTCATCGCGCAGAAGTGGGGCCCGCACATGGAGCAGAAGTGGGCCACCTTGGCCGCGGGTGCCGGGAGGGTCTCATCGTGAAACGCCCGGGCAGTCTCGGGGTCGAGGGACAGGTTGAACTGGTCTTCCCAGCGGAACTCGAAGCGGGCCTTGGACATGGCGTCGTCCCACTGGCGTGCGCGGGGGTGGCCCTTGGCCAGGTCGGCCGCATGGGCGGCGACCTTGTAGGCGATCACCCCATCTTTCACATCCTGCTTGTTCGGGAGACCGAGGTGTTCCTTGGGGGTCACGTAGCAGAGCATGGCCGTGCCAAACCACCCGATCATCGCCGCGCCGATGGCTGAGGTGATGTGGTCGTAGCCCGGCGCGATGTCCGTGGTGAGCGGACCGAGCGTGTAGAACGGGGCCTCGTGGCACACCGTGAGTTGCCGGTCCATGTTCTCCTTGATCAGGTGGATGGGGATATGGCCAGGGCCTTCGATCATGACCTGGCAGTCGTGCTCCCAGGCGATCCGGGTCAGCTCTCCGAGGGTTTCCAGCTCGGCGAACTGCGGCTCGTCGTTGGCATCGGCGATGGATCCGGGCCGCAAGCCATCCCCCAGGGAGAAGCCCACGTCATAGGCGGCCAGGATCTCGCAGATCTCCCGGAAGTGAGTGTAGAGGAAGCTCTCCTGGTGATGGGCCAGACACCACTTGGCCATGATGGAGCCCCCCCGCGACACGATCCCCGTCACGCGCCTGGCGGTGAGCGGGATGTGGCGGAGCCGGACGCCCGCGTGGATGGTGAAGTAGTCCACCCCCTGTTCCGCCTGCTCGATGAGCGTGTCGCGGTAGATCTCCCACGTCAGCTCCTCGGCCTTCCCGTCCACCTTTTCCAGGGCCTGGTAGATCGGGACGGTGCCCACGGGGACAGGAGAGTTCCGGAGGATCCACTCCCGGGTCTCATGGATGTGAGGGCCCGTGGACAGGTCCATCACCGTGTCCGCCCCCCAGCGGGTCGCCCAGCGCATCTTCTCCACCTCGTCCTCGATGGACGACGTCACTGGCGAGTTCCCGAGGTTGGCGTTGATTTTCACCAGGAAGTTGCGCCCGATGATCATCGGCTCGGACTCGGGGTGGTTGATGTTGGCCGGGATGATGGCCCTCCCCCGGGCCACCTCGTCCCGGACGACCTCGGGGGCTATCCCTTCCCGCAGCGCGACGAACTCCATCTCGGGGGTGATGATCCCCTGCCGGGCGTAATACATCTGGGTCACGCGCCGTCCCGGCTCGGCCCGGAACGGTGTGCGGCTGACCGGGAAGCGGATTTCCGCCAAGCTGGGATCGGTCTCAAGCTCCCGCCGATACCGGGAAGTCGGCGCCAGGAGTTCCTCCACGTCCCCCCGAGCTAGGACCCACGGCCGCCTGAGCGGCGGCAGCCCCTCCCGGAGATCCAGTTCGTAGCTGGGGTCGGTGTACGGGCCGCTGGTGTCGTAGAGACGGAGCGGCGGCTCCGGCGCGGTGAGGACAATCTCGCGCATCGGAACCCGAACCCCCGGATGGGTTCCCGTCACGTAGACCTTGCACGAGGCAAGGTCGAGCGAGCTGAGCCTCGCCATGTTGGTGCCTCCTCTCTGACGATCGGGCCGGCGGGAGCCCAAGGGCTCCGCACCAAAAGAAAAACCGCCACGGAGGGCGGTTTCGGATTTGCTGATAGTCCCTACGCCGGCATTACCCGGGTCAGGTTCCAACGGTCGGTGAGGGAACCGCCCCACCCTCTCAGCCCGGCACCCCGGGCTCCCGTTTTATTGAACCGAGATTACCACCCTTGCCGGACGCCGTCAAGCATCCATGATTGTGCGCAGGCTGATGCTGAGCTGGGTGGCGCGCTCCGCACCGCGGGAAGAGCAGCGGATCCGCCTCATCGACCTCTTACGTTTACCCCGACTGGCATTGCTGTGCCAGCCGTAGGACCGGACCAGAGGCTCCCCCTGGCTGGGGATGTGGGCGATGAGGGCGGCCAGCCAGTCGAGAACTGGGAATACCTCAAAGTTCCGCTTGAGAACCAGGTGCATCTTGGCCCGGTAGATGACGGTCTGGCTCTTTGAGAGATACCGCATCTTCTGCTGCGAGAAAGGCGAGCAGAGGATGTATTTAGGATCGTGTACCCTTATTTCATGCCACCGGTCAGTTCGATTTTCTCCCGGCAACGCCCCTGGTTGACTTTGTGATCTTCTTCGCGGACTCCTTCGGCCGCAGTGCGCGGACAGCCTTGCCTGCCTGCCACAGTTCGGAATCACCCATTTGAGCGAGTTCCTTGGTTAATTGCTGCTGATAGTTGGGCTTGCCGCACGACTGAATAACTCTGCGGGTTTCCACACCAGTCGCTACCCTCTTGTAAAGCTCCTTGAAAACGGGCAATACGGCTTTCTTGAATCTGGACTTCCAGTCCAGAGCGCCGCGTTGCGCAGTGGCCGAGCAGTTCGCGTACATCCAGTCCATTCCGTTTTCGTCAACCAGCCGGATCAAACTTTGGGTAAGCTCCTCCACCGTCTCGTTGAACGCCTCGCTCGGGCTGTGGCCGTGCTGGCGAAGAACGTCGTACTGCGCTTCCATAATCCCCGCGAGAGCGCCCATCAGCACGCCTCGCTCGCCGGTTAGGTCGCTGAAGACCTCTTTCTCGAACGTGGTCGGGAACAAGTAGCCGGATCCAATCCCGATGCCGACTGCAATGCACCGCTCTTTCGCCCGGCCCGTAGCATCCTGAAAAACCCCAAAGCTGGAGTTGATCCCCGCGCCCGAAAGGAAATTGCGGCGGACCGAAGTGCCGGAGCCTTTCGGGGCAACCAAGATGACGTCCACATCTTTCGGTGGGATGACCCCGGTTTGATCCTTGTACACGATGGAGAATCCGTGCGAGAAGTAAAGAGCGTCGCCCAGCTTCAGGTTTGCCTTGATCACAGGCCAAATGACCCTCTGGGCTGCGTCGGAAACGAGCATTTGGATGATGGTCCCGCGCTGTGCGGCTTCATCAATTTCAAAGAGCGTCTTGCCCGGAATCCAGTCATCATTCCGTGCGCGGTCCCAGTCTTTGGTGAATGTCTTCGCCTGGCCGATGATGACGTTGAAACCGTTGTCCCTCATGTTCAGCGACTGCGCAGGTCCCTGCACGCCGTAGCCGATGACGGCAATCGTTTCCTTTGCAAGGACCTTCCGAGCCTTCGCCAGGGAAAACTCTTTCCGGGTAATGACTTCTTCTTTCATGCCGCCGAAATCAATAATCGCCATCGCTCATCCTCCGGTGATACGAAGTTGTTTTCTCGGGGCCGCCCCTGGCACCCGGGCGGGTCCGGTTCTCGGGGGGCCCCGGAGCGCGCCAACGGAGCATCCCGCGCCGCAGGCGCGGTTGTCAAGCGGAATCCCTATGGCAGGGCCAGAAATAGCGTGGGTTAGCGGGGATGGGGTTGCAAAACATGCCATTCGATACCATGAAACGCAACCCCCGCGCAACCGGAAACGGCGAGGGCCACCAGGGGCGCGGGGGGCATCCGGGGGCGAGGCGGATTTCATTTGGAGCCACATGGACGCGCCAGTGCCATCGTGTCTCCCCCTTGCCTGCCCGCCCCCACCAAATTTTCAGGGGACCAGGGCGAAGGTAGGGAGGTGCCCGTCCGGGAGAGATCGTGGAACCTTGCCGGCCCGGGCACGGCCACGCGGGGGGAAAACAGAGCATCCTGAGCCGGGCACGGACCCGGAGCAACCCGACCGGCAACGAGGAAAAGGAGTGAACATGAGCGACGATCCGGAGACCCTGAGATCCCAACGGGCGCGGCGGGCCGCCGGGTGGAAGTGGCTTAAGACCCTCGCGCCGCCGGACTTGTCTGAGCGGGTCAGGCAGGTTGCAAGCACATCCCACCTGTCCCATGAGGCCGTCATACGGGCGACGATAGCTCGCGGCCTAGCCACCATCAGCAAGCAGGAGTGGTACGCAATGGCCCACGCCCTGCCCTTTCGGCTCCGGAGGCGGGACGTGGGACGGAGGCGGGCCAGACGGGGCGACAGAAATGCACCGGAACCGCCTACGGCTACCGCGCCCGGAACAGAAACCTAGTCGGGCAGATCAAGTCAGCATCCCCGCTGTTAGGGGAGCAAAGGACGCTGGCGATCGCTCAGAGTGTGCACTATGTTATGAGCAAGGCCCACCGGACCCCCTGGCGGAGGGTGTGTCGGGCAGATCGGGTGAGGATACTGAGGCAAAAGGGGGGAGCGTAAGGCCGCCCATCGTGCGCGCCACGGAATCATCATCTAGGGAATTTGCCTACTCGGAGCGTGCCATGAGCCTAGAACGAGGAATTATCCGGCAAGTTAGGAGGACCAGCGATGAACACAAAGCTCTCTTTCCTGATTGGCTTCCGGCTCGTCTTCATGATGCTTTGTTTAGTGACCGTGATCGGTGGACAAGCCTCCCAAAGTTGGAGCGCAGAGGGGTGGTACCTGATGGTTCCCCCCATAAGGGAGAAGGAGGTCCGAACGGAGGCGCCCCTCAGACAGTGGCACAAGCTTGATGCCTTCGACACCGCCGGGCAATGCAATGACGCTAAGCGCGGGCTGGTAATGGAATTGTTCCAACAGCAATCGAAGGCGCGCGCGGCCGGGCAGCCAGCCGACGAAATCGCCGGCCTGGAGCTAAACAGCCTGTCCGCCATGCTCAGCCGGTGTGTCGCCGCATCCGATTTCGCCGGCAGCGAAGGGTCCGGCGGGACCACAGCGTGGTATTTCCTTTTGCCTCCCTCTGGCCACGCAGGGACGGTGTGGCGCACCGAGGCTGCCCTGTGGCGATGGGAGCAGGACGGCGCTTTCCCCTCGGCGCAAGCGTGTGAGGACAACAGGGACCTCATGCTGCGATCTTGGGACAGGAACGTCAAAGAGTTCGCTGTCGTTAATCAGGCCATACGCGATGGGGTGTGCGTGGCCAGCACCGATCCACGACTCACGCCTCCCGTGCACAGTGCCCCCGTCTACCTCTTGATGCCCCCGTTCAATTTCGAGTCCCTAAAAGGATTGCCGGATCCGAATGCCCCATTGAGTGCGTGGGCTATCCAGGCGACGTTCGATTCTGCCGAGACGTGCGAGGCTGAGCGGGACGATCTGTCCTGGTTCGCAATGCAGCAACCAGGTGCGAAAGAGCCCTTAACGGCAAATGAGGCCGCAACAAAGACGAAGGCCGCAGCGGTAGCAATTCAACTGAGTCAATGTGTTCTTGCCACAGATCCCAGGTTCGCGCCAACACGTTGACCGTTCCCCACGGCTAGGCCGGCCAGCCGAAAGCCGCTTCCCGAGCGGTTGCCGTGGGGACCTCTTCGGGGCTCCTACGGGAGGAGTCATGCCAAACACCCTATCACCAGAAGAAATCGAAAAGAGATACCTGGGCCTCATGGTGGTAGACAGAAAAACGGCCACCGCAGACTTTCTGAGGGCCTACCGGGCAGAGATCCGCGCGAACCCGGACCTGGCCCGCTGTCTTCCCCCTCCGCGACGCCCTGGGCGACCCCCAGGAAGTTTCAAGATTGATCCCTATGAATGCATCGGCCTGTTCGTCGCGGTTGACTGTGCCGGGCTCCCAAAGGCTCATGTCTTGCGGATGTTCAAGATAACACGCCGATGGCTTGACTACCGCCTAAATATCGTCCGTGCGGTGTATGAGAAGGATCCCCCGGACTTCCTGGGCGACCTAAAAAGAGCACTTCGCCCGCTAGGACTCCCTGAGCGGAAGCGTTTTGCAAAGCTTTTCATGCAGAGGATGGAAGCCCACCCATAGACCCGCCCATTGCATTTTTTCTAACAAAAAATCCCCGCGAACATTTCTTGTGAATTGCGCATTTTCCGCGTTGATCTATCCTAACGGCAGAGGAGGGTACACCATGCTTGTTTCAATAAATCACGTCGCCGCTGAATTGGAGTTGTCACGCGAGACGGTCGAACGATACATCCGGCTTGGCCTTCTCCCGTCCGTTCAAATTGGCCGGCGCGTCCTAGTGGAGCGGAAGGAACTTGACGCCTTTATCGCGGCCCGGAGGCGACCTGGTAGGCCCGTGGAGGGCGCCCCTGTCGGCGGCCAGCATCAAGCCCGGGAGCCGGGCTCCACGGGGACGCTAGGGGCACTTCGGCCATGACTCATCCCCAAATGAAAGAAGCCGTGATGCTCCGCCGTTTGCTCCTGGCCCTCGCCGCTGTCTTTATGCTCGTCGCCCCGGCCCATTCCGCGACCTTCCCGCATACGTTTCAGGGATTGACCGGCCAAGTCCCGCTCTCCTACCTCGATGACAACTTTAACGCCCTGGTCAACGGGACCATTCCCCTGGTCAACGAGCTCCTGTCCTGTACGCTTGGCATCGGCGCGAACCAATGCCCACGTCCTAACTCGGGGCAGCCTGGCCGGCTCTATTACGTCACGGATGGCAACCCGCCGGGGCTCTACATTGACATTGGGTCCGCGCTGGTCCCGCCGGTAGTGGGTGGGCTTACCCTCAACGCGCTTCTCCTTGGCGGAGGGGCAGGGGCCGGGCCTACGGTTCTTGGCTCCCTGGGCACAACGACGACGGTTCTTCACGGCAACCCGTCGGGACCGCCAGGCTTCGCGGCCGTCAGTCTATCAACCGATGTGACCGGGAATCTCCCTGTTACCAATCTCAACAGCGGGACGAATGCCAGCGCAACCTCGTACTGGCGCGGTGACGGGACGTGGGTTACTCCGGCGACCGCCGGGCCGAACCTCCAAACCTTCGCAACCACGGGCACGTGGACCAAGCCTAGCGGAGTTACTTGGGTCCTCGTGAAGATGTTCGGGGCTGGGGGTGGGGGTGGAGGCGGCGGGAAAGGGGGCAACGGGACCTCCGGGGGAGCGGCAGGCGGAGGCGGTTCCTACGCTGTCTATCAGTATAGCGCGACGGATCTTCCCGCGAGTCTTACGGTTACGATCGGGACGGGAGGCACCGCGGGCGCTGGGGCCACAAGCTCAGTCGGGGGGAACGGGGGCACCGGGGGAAATACCAGCTTTGGCTCTTACCTCACTGCCTACGGGGGCGGGGGTGGGCAAGGCGGTTATGTGACGGGGAGCAGCACTTGGACCATCGGCGGAGGCGGGGCTGGGCATGCGGGAGCCGGGATCGGAGGCGCATCGGGCGGTGCAGGGGGCGCCCCGACGGTGCCAGATACGGGAGGGTCCGCCACGACGGTCAGCGGCGGGCAAGGCGCACCGGCTGATACCACCGGCCTTGCGGGGAACTCCGCTGAATATGGTGGCGGCGCAGGTGGGGGTGCGCCCCCTGAGGCTGCCTCGAATGCGGGCGGATCGTCTATCTATGGTGGACCAGGGGGCGGCGCGGGCGGCTGTTATTACAACGCTTCAAACGCTGGTGCACCAGGCGGAAATTATAACTCCTACACGGCTGGCGGCGGTGCATCGGGTGGGTCAATACAAGGCGGCGCCGGATCAAACGGAGCAAATGGAAACTCCACGCACGCTGGATCCGCGGGCGGAGGTGGTGCCGCAAATAACTCAGGGGTCGGGGGTCTAGGTGGAAACGGAGGTACACCGGCCGCGGGAGCTGGGGGCGGCGGGTCAAGTGCTAGCTCAAACGGCGGCGCAGGCGGCGTCGGAGGCGCCGGATATGCCTGGGTCACGTCGTGGTAACTCAACACGAAGGGAGGAAAGAGCGATGAAGCGGCAACCGAGAGGGTTTGTGTTTTTGGCTCCGTTGATCGTGCTCCTGGCCTTGTGCGGGGCGGCACTGGTCGGGGGAGTGTACGCGACCGTCAAGACGGGGGACGCGAAATCTCCGGTCGTTTTCACTCAGTACCAGCAAGTCAAGGGCGCCCCCTTGGGAACCTTTGAGGCCGTCCCTGCGAAGTGAGCACGTGGCGCGCCAGGTAGCCCCGAGGTTGCCCGAGGCCGAGGCTACCCCTGGTACCTCGCGCTAGATGGGGGCAGAGTATGAGCACGATGCCGGGCTCTTTCGGTTTGTCCTGGAAAGCGAAACTGATCCTCTTCGCGTTCGCCCTCGCCCTGGCAGGGCTGGGGGCATGGTCCTTCACCCTGGCGCATGGCACGGCGGACAGGAGAGCGGTGAGCGCAGCGACTGAGCGGAAGACGGACCCAGCGGACACCCAAGAGGAAACCCAGCGCATCCTCACGAAGAGCATCAATGGCCACCTGGCGTACATCCGGGCCGGGCTTGATGCGCTTGTAAAGAATCAGCAGCAAGCCAAGGCCCCAAGCGCCAGCTTGCGGGGCGTGGGGAAGTGAAAGGGACCTCAACGTAACGCGCTAGGTCTGTTCGATCCAGAATGGGCGAATAGGGGACCAGTGGAAGCCGAGCGATGCGGATGCAGCAGATGACCACGCCAAGAGCCACACCAGCAGGCGATGAATACGAGACCAGTGATCTAGGCATCGCGGCTTTCTGCCTGGCGCTGGATCTTCCCTTGCTTCGCGTCGAACAGGGGGAGCGCGTTCGCTTCATCTTCCCGGGAAGCGCGGAGGAAACAGCGCGCCTCTTCTACATGCCCGGGAGAAATCTGGTGGACGCCCGGAAATTCCATATCAGCCTGCGCGAGCTACGCGGGCTCACCAGAGCGGAGGGGCGGCGATGACGGCGCCCCGCAAGGCCCCGGTGTGCCCCGCCCCCTCGGAGGCCGGCGCCGTGCCCCTGGGCCTGGTCTGCGTGCCAGTGGGGAAAGGTTGTGTGTTGCTGTTGAGCGAGGGGGAGTACGCCCGAGCGATCAAGCGGGGCAAGGTGTGGAAACGGCGCGAGGTACTCCGACAGCGGACGGAGAACAGACGATGAAGGAATCGGCCCTGCGTCAAGCGGCCCTGCACTACCATGCAAGCGGTCTCCCCGTTGTCCCCGTAGGCCTGGACAAGAAAGCCTGCGCCACCTGGGGGTACTGGCGCAAGCAGAAGCAGACGGAGGAGGAAGTCCGATCCTTCCCGTGGGAGAAATTGCACGGCCTGGCGCTGCTCACCTGGCCGGGGTCGGATTTCATCGTCCTAGATTTCGACGGCCCGCACGCCGAACAGGTGTGGCAGGACAAGGCGCAGATTCCCCTCCCCGAGACGGCTATCAATCACACCAAGAGCGGCGGGGCGCATCGCATCTTCCGCGTCCCTGCTGGGGCTCCTCACCCCGGCGCATGGGAGCAAGGAACCGGCGACGATCTCCGGCGCAAGGTCCGGCTCGTAGCGGCTGCGGACTGTGGCTGTAAGAAACCCTGCGGCGTGGATCTCCTGCTCAACGGCTACTTCGTAGCACCTCCGACGCCCGGCTACCGGGAGGATCCCGACCATCCGTTTGAACCAGGCCAGTGTGCCGTTCTCCCGCAGGCGGTTCTGGACTACGCCCGCACACACGAGCGGCCCGCGGCGCCCGTCAAGAAAGACGAGGGAGAAAGCTGGTTTTCTCTGGCCCTGCGTGGCCCCATCCCGGAGGGACAGCGAAACGACACGGCCACGCGGCTTGCCGGCCTGCTACTCGCCAAGGGACACAGCCGGGAGCACGCCCTCGCCCTGCTCCGCCCGTGGGCGCAGACGGTGTGCGCTCCGCCGATGGACGAGCGGGAACTCCAGACAACCGTGCAGAGCGTGGCCCGGCTTGAGGCGCGGAGGAAAGACGAACCCGCAGAACTGCCCACCCTTGACGCCCCAGTGCCGATCCTCCGGCGCCTACAAGACCAACCGGACCCGATCCCGACCGGCATTGCCGAGCTAGACGCCCGGCTCCGTGGCGGCATGCGCCCGGGGAAGGCCCTCGTGATCGGGGGAACCCCGTTCGCCGGCAAGACGGCGCTCGGGATCCAAATGGCTCGCGCGGCCGCGGAGGCGGGATGCGCCGTGGTGGTTTTCCTCGCCGACGAGGGGAGAGAACCCGGAATCATCCGTCTGGGGCAGCAGCTTGGGTACATCCGAGAGCAGATCGAGGATAGGCTTGACAGTACGCTCGACAGCATGGAGCGGGACCTGTCCAAACTCATTCTTACCTTCCCGGACCCGGACGCTGACGCCGACACGACCATCGAGGGATTGGCCGAGGCCCTGGTCCGCGCCCACCCCGACCGGCGAAAGGTCCTGCTCCTCGACTCCATCCAGACTGTGCGGACCCGACACCCGCTCAAAGAAGTCCCTTCGATTCGGGAGCGGGTCATGGAGAACGCAAGGACGGCCCGGCGCCTCGCCGTTGAGTATGGCCTTGCCGTGATCTACACGAGCGAGGTGAACCGCTCCTGGTATCGCAGCCGGAAGGAAGAGGACCGAGCGTCCGACCTGGCGGCGTTCGCGGAGGCCCGAATTGAATTCAGCGGGGACGTGCTGCTCGCCATGCGAGCGAGTGACGAGGATTCGGACCTCGTGGACGTGCGGATCCCCAAGAATCGGCTCGGGACACGCTTTCCACTGTTACTCCGGCTGAATCAGGACCGGGCATCTTTCGTGGCCGTGGATAGCGACCCACGCGAGGCAGCGAGGGGGGAGGCACAGAACCAGAAGGTAGCCGAGACTCGGGCGACGATCCTCCGGGAGCTACAGGGAACGCCTGGGCTCACGCGAACGGAATTGTATGGCCTTGTCGGAGGCAAGAAGGGAGTATTTGACGACGCCCTGCGGGGCTTGCGAAGCAGCGGTATTGTGAAGACGCGAAAGGGTAGCCGTGGGAACCGAGTGGAACACTACCTGGCAGAAATTCCCGACCGGGACCGACCGGGACCCGATAGGGACCCAACCGGGACCGGGGGTGTATTAAAACCGACCGGGACCCGGGACCCCGCCCCTATAGGGGGCGGGTCCTAGGTCCGGGTTGTTTTCCGGGTGGTCCAGAGGTTAACCGGGACCCACGGACTGAATGGGTGTCTGGCGATGGGTGAGAAGAGGGTGGACGGCATGGCCGAAGGGAGCCCAAGCGAGGGGAGCGGTCTCCCGGAACCTGAATGGCGCGGGCTCGCCGTCTGCGACTTCTGCGGCGCCCCGTTAACCCATCCTGAGCAACTATCGGGGGCCTGTCGTTCCTGCCAGGAGAAGCTGGCCGAAGGTAAGACGTGCGGATCATCGAGGCGGTGAGCGTCAACCTGGACCTGGACCCCTTTCTCAGCTTGGGCGCACTGTCCAAGTACGCCGGGCTATCGGTCCGCTCCCTTCGCGCTTACCTGTTCGACCCGGCTCACCCCCTGCCCTGCTACCGCATGAAAGAGCCCCACGTCATCCCCACGAAGACCGGGAGGCCGCGCACGGTGACGGGGAAGATCCTTGTTCGCCGCTCCGATTTCGACACCTGGATGCAGCGGTTCAAATACACGCCCGACCTGGACAAGATCGTGGACGAGGTGGTTGCAGAAATCCGGCGGTAGCCTGCCGATTGTGCTTGACACACGTATATGAAGGATATACCTTGTATAGCGAATGGAGGCGCCATGCTCAAGCTGAAAAGAACTCTCGTACACTTGAACCCCACGGATCAGCGGCGGCTTTCTCGGATAGCGGCCACCATGACGAAACAGGAAAGCCGTCGCGTGACGGTGAGTGAGCTAATCCGGCGAGCGATTCGGGAATTTCTGGCGAAGCAGGAGGGTTAAGTCATGGGCGCCAAGGTCCGGGAGAAAGACGGCGCCTGGTGGGTTTTTGTGAACCACCAGGGCCGGCGGAAGGCGAAGCGCATTGGCGTGGGGAAGCCCGGGAAGGAGGCCGCCAAGGCCGCCGCAGTGAAGGTCGCGGCCAAGCTGGCGCTGGGGGACTTCGGGATCTTGGAGCCCGAGGCGAAGCCGGCCCCGCCCACGTTCGCGCAGGTCGCAGGGGAATGGGAGCGGATCGTTGCCCCCTCCCGCAAGAAAGGAACGCAAATCGAGTACACAAGCATTCTTCGATCCCGCCTGCTTCCTGTATTTGGCCCGCTGCGGATCAACGAGGTTACTTCGGCCAGGGTGGAGGCATGGTGGACCGCACTTCGGGAAGAGGGACTGTCGAAGAAGCGTTTGGGGAATGTGCGGGCTGTTCTCGATCACATTTGCCGTCGGGCGGTCCGCCAGGGGTTGCTACCCACAAATCCCGTGGAATGGATTCAGGGGAGCCTGGGGAGGGTGGACCGCGAAATCAGGGAGGCCGATTACCTCGTCCCGGAAGACTTGAACAAACTCTTGGAGGTTGCCGAGCGGACGAGCCCGCCGGAATACCCGATCTTCCTCGTCATGGCGACGGCTGGCCTGCGAATCGGGGAAGCGGTGGGCTTGCAGGTGGGAGACCTCGACGCCACCGGACGTCAACTCCATGTGCGCCGGTCTGTCCGAAGAGCCTTTATCGGCTCTCCGAAGAATGGCCGGGGCCGAGTGGTGGACCTTCCGGCTTCCACGGTGACAGTATTGGAGCGCCTCCGGCAGACTCGACAGGCTGAGGCGGCGTACCAGGGGGGCGAGGCCCGGTGGTTCTTCCCCGGTGAGGCCCCGAACATGCCGGTTACTCCTGAGCATGTTCAGCGGGCTTTGCAGAAGGTGCTACGTGCCGCCGGTCTACGGAGGATCCACCCTCACGTCCTGCGCCATTCGTATGCGACTCTGGCGATTCAGGCGGGAGTGCCCCTCCTGACCGTCTCCCGGCAACTCGGGCACCAGACGATTGCGGTGACAGCGGACATCTACACCCACGCTGTGCCGGGGAGCAACCGGGCGGCCGCGGAGGCCCTGGAAGCCATTTTGACGCGCAACCAAACGCAACCCCCGCGCAACCTCCCGGCCTAACCCCGCGCCGTCTCTGGCCTATTGTCAAGCGGAATCCTGCCACACGGGGGCAGGCCGGGACGGTCAGGATGTGGTGGCCGGGGAGGGGGAGGGGCGAGCCGGTGGCACCACACCACGTCAAGTCAACGCGGCTTGGCCTCGACGCAGTTTGGCTCGGAGGCTGTGGGGTTCGCCGACCTCGACCGGGACGCCGCCCACGTACAGAATCGCCTGGCCGGACAGCGGGGAGACCCGGCCGCCCGGGGTCAAGATCCCGACCAGATTCAGTGGGTCGGCTGCGGCCACGAGGACCACCTCGCGCTCCTCGCGGTTGCGCCGGACGGCGCGGAGGGCCTCCACCGCCTCGGGCAGTGCGAACTGCTCCCCGCTGAACCCGTCCACGAAGCGGCCACCCCGGATCTCCCCCCGCGCCTCCAGCCGCCGGTAGATGCCGAGCAGGGTGCGCCACGAAGGGGCGCGCGTCTCCCGTGCCAGCAGTTCGCGCAGGACCACGCCGTAGCGGCGCAGGAGCTGCCGCGCGAAGATTTCCTCCACCTCTTCGGCCGCCGCCTGGCCGATCCCGGCCTCCCCCGGCTCGCGCAGGAGCGACCACCGGCCCACGGGAACGTGACGCGCCCGGGCCAGCCCTCCCCGGATCGCGCGGAATCGGCGGTGCGGCTCGCGCTTCGCCTCTCCCTTCGCCAGCAACAACCGCAGGCCGGCGATCCCGTCGCCGGTCACCAGGCCGCGCGACACCAGCTCCCACAGGGCCTCCTCGATCTGGCTTTCCAGATGCCCGGTCGTCCTGGCGATCTCGAGCAGGAAGGACGCACCGCGGGTCTGGAGGTGCCGGACGACCGCACGAGCAGTCGAGGACAGACCCGACATCTCGTCCACGCCGACCGACCCTGCTTCCAAGAGACGCGGCAGCTGTTCCCTCAGGGCCATTCCGAGCGATGTGGACCGGGTGAGCATCTGCCGCCGGGGCGCCATTTCCTTGTCCTCCGCCGAGTCGTTCCGGAGGCGCAGCCGTCCCCAGGCCACTGCCCCGGACAGGCAGAGCTGCTCGAGGTCCGCGCCGCTGTACCTGGCGATCCGGGCCGGCAGCACTTCGCCCTCCCAGGCCGGCGCCGGCAGCTCCATCCCCTGGAGCTGCCCGATGACGCTCAGGATCCCGTCGCGCCCGTGCAATTGGTTGCCGGGATGTACATGTTGCCATCGGAACAGGAACCGGAGTAAATCGGCAGCCGCCACTGCCTCGATCTCGCGCCGCAGCCGGCCGAGGGTCAGCCGGTGAATCCGCGCGAGCAACCGTCGTTCGCACCACTCCCTGGTCGCCGCATCCACCCCGGGGGTGAACCGCCCCCGCAGGACGGCGCCGCCCGCCTCCAGGGCTAGGAGTGCGGCCTCGACCCTGCCTGGCAGAAGCCGCAATCGCTGCGCCAGCCCGACCGCCGTCGTCGGCCCGATGGCCTCCATCCACCCCTGGACGATCCGCCGGACCGCTTCCTCTTCCGTTGGAGAACCGATCGCTCCTCGAGATGCCCAGGCAGGCGTCTCGGCCTCGAACTTCGCGGCTGGAAGGGCCGCCCGAACCCACTCCACCCGTTCCGTCGCCACATACCCTTCTTTCTCTGCTCCCGCTTCTCCTCGGCTCTCAGTGCCCGGCCCCTTGCTCTCTGGCTCCGATTCTCGGCTCGCGGCGCTCGGCTCTCGGCTCCATGTGATGGGGCACGCCCTCCCCGCCGCAACCAACTCCCCCATCCACTCCCGCCAGGTTCCCAGCTCTTGCGTCGGAAGCAGGACGAGACTCAAAAGCGCATCGTGCAACTCGTCGGCATCCCGCACATCTGGCCAAGCCTGGCTCTTCACGTCGTCAATGGCTGCCTGATCCAGCGCTCCCACACCCCCCGCCAGATCCACGTTCACCCGTCTGAGGGACACCGCTCGGGCGCGGCGCTCTTCCAGCGGGGCGTCATCCAAGAACGCGAAGGGGTTGGCATTCAGGATCTCGTGCGCCATGGGCGATGGCACGGGCGTGTCCACTGCCGCGGTTCGCAGCTCTCCCCGCTCGATCCTCTGGATGAGGGCGCGCAGCCCCTCGACGTCCATGGCCTCGGTAAAGCAGTTCTCCATCGTCTCGTTGACGAGGGGATGGTCCGGCGGCGTAATGGGCCCGGCGTGGTTGTCCTGGCAGGCCACCTGATCCGGGAAGACGGCCGCCAAAAGGTCGTCTGCCTGCATGCGCTGGAGCGGCATGGGCACCCGACGACCCCCTCTGGCGCGCAACAGGGCCAGCCCGCGCGTCGCGTTCCAGCGCCAGCGGGTGGCGAACATGGGCGCCTGGAGGGCCGCCTGCACCAGGTCTTCCCCCAGCGTGCCCGAGCGGACCATGGCGAACACGCTTTCCAGCGGGAAGCTGTGCTGTTCGCCCAGCGAGAGCACGATCCCGTCATCCGTGGCCGCGGCCTGGAGCTCGAAATCAAAGGTGAGGCAGAACCGCTTGCGCAGCGCGAGGCCCCAGGCCCGGTTGATCCGGTTCCCGAATGGCGCATGCAGGACGAGCTGCATCCCGCCAGCCTCGTCGAAGAACCGCTCGGCCACGATCGTCTTTTGCGTCGGGACCGTTCCCAGGATCGCCAGGGTCTCGATCACGTACGCGACGATCTGCTCGGCCGCCGGCCGGTCCGCGCCGCACTCGGAGCAGAGCCACGCCACGGCCCCCTGGATGTCCGGCAGGCGGCTCGCCACTTCCTCGCGGACCTCGGCCACGGCGGCCGACAGCTCAATCGTCCGTCCGGGCGCCTCGCCCAGCCAGAACGGGATGGTCGGTGGGGCGCCCTGCGCATCCTCGACCCGGACCTTCCCCGACTCCACCTTCCGGATCCGCCAGGACCGGTTGCCCAAGAGGAAGATGTCGCCGGCCACGCTCTCGACGGCGAAATCCTCGTTGACCGTTCCGACGAATGTCCCCGCCGGGTCCTCGATCACCTGATAATCTGCAACATCCGGGATCGCGCCGCCGCAGGTGATGGCCGTGAGGAGCGCCCCGCGCCTGGCCCGCAGGCGGCGGTTCACCCGGTCCCAGTGCAGGTGGGCGGATCGCCGCCCCCGCCTCGTGGCCACGCCGTCCGCCAGCATCGTGAGAATCGCCTCGTACTCGCGCCGGCTCAGGTCGCAATACGGGTAGGCGCGCCGGGCGAGGGCGAGCATCTCGTGCTCCGTCTTCTCGTGCGACGCAACCGTGGCCACGATCTGCTGCGCCAGGATGTCCCGTGGGGCCTTGGGGATCACCACCCGATCCAGCCCACCGGCCCGGACCGCCCGGATGGCCGCGGCGCACTGGATCATCTCGTCCCGGGTGCCCGGAAAGAGAATGCCGCGAGGCGTGGCCCCCAGCCAGTGGCCCGACCGGCCCACGCGCTGGAGCAGGACGTTGAGCGACCTCGGCGCGCCCAGATGGCAGACCAGGTCCACGTGCCCGATGTCGATCCCCAGCTCCAGCGACGCTGTGGCGACGACCACCTTGAGCGTCCCCGCCTTCAGCCCCTGTTCCGCCTTCAGGCGGGTTTCCCGCGACAGGCTCCCGTGATGGGCCGCCACCACATCCTTTTCCAATCGCTGGGAGAGCTGATACGCCACCCGTTCCACGAGCTTTCGCGTGTTGACGAAGACGATGGTCGTCCGGACCCCCTTAGCGTGGGTCGCAATCCGGTCGTACACCTCCGCCCACATGGCGTGGCTGGCGACCGCACCGAGGGGTTGCTCCGGCACCTCGACGCGGAGGTCCAGATCCCGTCCGTGCCCCACATCCACGATGGCGCAATCCGGCGCTCCATCCGGCGTGAGGTTCCGGGTCCCGACCAGGAGCCGGCCGATCTCCTCAATCGGCCGCTGCGTCGCGCTCAGCCCGATCCGCTGCAGCGCCGCGCCCGCCAGGTCGTCCAGCCGCTCTAACGAGAGCGTGAGGTGCGCCCCGCGCTTGTCGGCCGCCACTGCGTGGATCTCATCCACGATCACTGTCCGGGCCGATGCGAGGTATCTCCGGCTGCTCTCCACCGTCAGCAGAATGTAGAGCGACTCCGGTGTGGTGATGAGGATGTGCGGCGGCCGCCGGCGCATGGACTCCCGCTCATTCGCCGGCGTGTCCCCCGTCCGCACCGCAACGCGGATCTCGGGCAGAGGGGTTCCGCGCTCTTCGGCAAGCTGCCGGATGGCTCTCAGGGGCTCCCGCAGGTTCTTTTGGATGTCGTTGGAAAGAGCCTTCAAAGGGGAGACGTACACCACCGAGGTCTGGTCTTCGAGCTTCCCATCCATGGCGCATCGAACCAGGCCATCGATCGCCCACAAGAAGGCCGCCAGGGTCTTCCCGGACCCCGTGGGCGCGCACACGAGCGCATGCCGGCCCAGAGCGATGGCGGGCCATCCGAATTCCTGGGGTGGTGTCGGCGCGTCGAAGGCTCCGGCAAACCAGTCCCTGACGAGGGGGTGGAACCGGTCGAGACAGGCAGGCGTCGTCATGCGGGAATGCTAGGCGAGGATGGCTCCGGCGTCAACGGAGGATTACGGGACCCAGACCAGCAGCTTGACCTCACCCCCTTACTCTGGTAGCGTCCTCATGCGCTGTTTTGATTCTCGCATTGCAGGTTCGGAAGGATGAGGACGCACACCGACGAGGGAGGACCCATGAAAGCCATTCGCGTGCACGAACTGGGCGGGCCGGACGTTTTGCAGTACGAGGAGATTCCCCTGCCGAGCCCGGGTCCGGGCCAGGCGGTCGTCAAGGTCGAGGCGATTGGACTGAACTTCATCGACTGTTACCTCCGAAGCGGCCTGTACAAGACCGCCCTTCCCTTCACTCCCGGGATGGAAGCGGCGGGGACAGTCACGGCGACAGCCCCGGGCGTCACCGAGGTCCGGACAGGCGACCGGGTGGCCTACGCGCCCCACATCGGCGCCTATGCCGAGTATGCGGCCGTGCCGGCCGATCGGCTGGTGAAATTGCCCGCCGGGATGGATTCCCATTCGGCCGCCGCCACGATGCTGCAGGGGATGACGGCGCACTACCTCGCCATCAGCACCCATCCCCTGAAGAAGGGGGATACGGCGCTGGTCCACGCGGCCGCCGGGGGGGTCGGGCTCCTCCTGATCCAGATCGCCAAGATGCGCGGCGCGCGGGTCTTCGGCACGGTGTCCACAGAGGAGAAGGCGGCCCTGGCCCGCGAGGCCGGAGCCGACGAGGTCATCCTGTACACCGAGAAGGATTTCGAGGCAGAGGTGATGCGCCTCACGAGCGGGAAGGGCGTGAACGTCGTGTACGACTCGGTGGCCAAGACCACCTTCGACAAGAGCTTGAACTGCGTCGGGATGCGGGGCGTCCTGGCGCTCTTCGGTCAGTCCAGCGGGCCGGTGCCCTCGCTGGATCCGGCGCGCCTGGCCAAGAACGCGATCTTCCTCACGCGGCCCGGTCTGGGGCAGTACACGGCAACCCGGGCCGAGCTCCTCCAGCGGGCGGGTGATTTGTTCGACTGGATCGCCTCCGGCAAGCTCAAGCTCCGCATCAGCCGGACGCTGCCCCTCAAGGATGCCGCCGAGGCCCACCGCCTGTTGGAAGGCCGGAAAACGACCGGGAAGGTGCTGCTGATCCCGTAGGCTACTGTGTTCGGCTGCAGGAGAATCTCGAATATCGAAGGACGAAGGTCGAAGGAAGGCCGTTCGCTATTCGATACTCCGCGCTCGATATTCGACCTTTGGGCCGACTCGATTGGGAACCCAGGCCTATCGTTGGCTGGCGCCTGCGGGCTCGGGTAGGATGGGCTGGACGGCGGGTGCGAGTGGAACAGGCGCCGGCTCAGGAGGTGATGCAGGCGGCGACGCCGTCGCCGGCCCCCTGACGTCACCTCGGATGAAGAACTCGGTGATGGCCTGGGGATCATCGGGATCGGTCGGAAGGCCGGTCAAATAGTTTACGGTCGCGCTGAAGACACCCTCCGGGATGGTCACGCTTTCGGGCGGGAGATCGTAGAGCACCCGGCGCATGAAGCCGGCCCACATCGGCGCCACCAATCGCCCAGCGCTCTCCTGGGAACCCAGGGAGCGCGGCTGGTCGTAGCCGACCCACAACCCCGCCGCCAGTCGGGGGGTGTACCCCATCAGCCAGAGGTCTGCGGCATCCTGGCTGGTCCCGGTCTTGGCTGCCACGGTGTGGCCGGGGATCCTCGCTCGCTTGGCGGTTCCCCGCTCTACCGCGCCCTCGAGGACGCTGCTGACGAGGAACGCCACCTCCTCGGGAAGCACGCGCTCCCCCGCCATCTCGCTCGCCTCGAGGATGTCCTCGTTGGGAGCGGTCACCCGGCGAAGGCTCGTCGGTGCAACGCGGATCCCCCCGTCGGCCAGCACCCCGTAGGCGGAGGTGAGCTCCAGCAGGCTCACCTCGGACACGCCCAGCGCCAGCGCATATTCCCGCCGCAACTCCGATGTCAACCCCATCCGGTGCGCCAGGGAAATGACCGGCTCGATCCCCACCGCCTCCAGCAAACGGACCGTCGGGACATTGATGGATTCCTCCAGCGCCCGGCGTAACGTCACCGGTCCGCGGAACTGGTGGTCGAAGTTTTCCGGCTTCCACTCCACCATCCGGCCGTTCTGCGGGATCGAGTAGCTGACCGGGTAGTCATCCATCAGGCTCGCGGGATTGAACCCGTGGTCAAAGGCCGCAGCGTACACGAACGGCTTGAAAGCCGATCCGGGTTGGCGGCGGGCCTGGACCGCGCGGTTGAACTGGCTGCGGGCATAATCTCTTCCCCCCACCATGGCCCGGATCTGGCCCGTCCTTGGATCCAGGGCGACCAGCGCGCCCTCCAACGTGCCCTGGTCGGCGGCACCCGCTTTCCGCTTGGGGCCCTGCGCCTTCTCGATCTCGGCGAGGCCCCGGCGGATGGCATCCATCGCCGCCCGCTGCATGTCCAGGTTCAGTGTGCTATAGATCCGCAGGCCGCCTTTGGTCAGCAGGATCCGTCCGTACTTCGGCTCCAGTTCTTTGCGCACATAATCCACGAAGGCGGGGGCAATGCCCCGGCCTTTGAAGAGCGGAGCCAGCGTGATCGGTAACCGCTTCGCGGCCCGGGCCTGGGCCGCGGTCACGTGTCCCTCCTTCTCCATGCGCCTCAGCACGTAGTCCCGGCGCTCCTTGGTCTTCTTCAGGTCGTTGAATGGCGAATACGTGCTCGGCGCCTTGGGAAGACCGCCCAGCACCGCCGCCTCGGCCAGCGTGAGCTGTCCCGCCGACTTGCCGAAGTAGGTCCGCGCGGCGGCCTCGATGCCGTAGGCCCCTCCCCCGAAATAAATGGTGTTCAGGTACATCTCCAGGATCTTGTCCTTGCTGTATATCCGCTCGATCTCCTGCGCGAGCTGGATCTCCTTGATCTTCCGGGTCAGGGTGCGCTCCGCGCTGAGGAACAGGCTCTTGGCGAGCTGCTGCGTGATGGTGCTGCCGCCTTCTTTGAGTCTCGCTGAGGCGAGATTGTGAATGGCGGCGCGCGCCATCCCCTTCAGGCTGATGGCCCCGTGCCGGTAGAATTGCGCGTCCTCCGCATCCAAGATGGCCTCCTGAACCAGCTTGGGAACGCGGCTCAGCGGGACGAAGATGCGGAACTCCGGGGCCAGCGAGGCGAAGGGCTCGTCCCGGTCCGAATACAGGATGCTCGGCTCGCCGGGCTGGAAGATCTCCAGCTTGTCGAGATGCGGGAGGTCCTGCTGCGGATCGGCCAGGAACGCCGAGGCCGGGAGGGCCTGCGTGCCGACCAGGATCGCCAGGACGAAACTGAGGATGAGGGTCCGGCAGCATGCTGCGCCGAAGCGTGGAGGCGAATCCATGACGTTGATATCGTATCACACTGACGGCCGGAAGAAAACGGACCTCGGCCCGCGGACGTTACCCGATCTGCCTCACCGATCGCTTGCAGGGATGGAATGTGACGGCGGCGGGTTCGCGGGCCGCGGACAGGACAGGTTCATGGCATCCCGTCCCCTCTGCAACGCCCTCACGTAGGCGTCGGGGAGGTTCTCTCCAAGGGGATGCTCCTCGGTCCACCACTTCGGCTCCGTGGTGTAGATCCAGACGTAGCCGTCGCTGACCCCGCTGGCGAACGCCACGGCGCGCGCAAACTGCTCGGGGTCCACGAGAAACCCCTCCTCCGGCGGATAGAGCGACGGATCATACCACCGGCAGGGATGCCCGGCCACTTGCGGATCCTGACACGTGCGCAGGGAATCGTAATCCAGCCAGAGACCGAATCCGATCTCCAGCCAGCGATCGTACTTGGCGGGATCGAGGGAAAGGTCCCGGCAGGGGCCCCGCAGGTTGGCATACGCCGACTGAAAGCGATCGCACGAGCGATACGGGTAGGAGAGCTCGAACCCATCGACTACAGTCGCCCGCCCCCCGACCCCCGCCAGCAGGCCGTCCACGAACGCGCCCAGGAGGCTGTAGAGTCTCTCCGGGAGCGGCCCACGCCCGAGGCACGTCGCGCTGGGGCCGAAAGCCAGGATGAGCGTGACGCCCGGGTACGCCGAGACGGCGGCTCGGCCGACCGACTGCCCGCGTCGAAATGCCTGCCACCGATAGGCAGGAAACTCCTCAGTCGTTCGGCGGAGGCGGAAGTCGAAGACGTTGAATCGGGGGATTTCGGTCCCCGGCTCGGCCTCCGCGTACGCTTCGGGGTCCACCATGAGCCCGCGCAGCCCCGCCTCGCGCGCCGCCCTGGCCGCCATCGCAAAATTCGCGATCAGGATGTCCCACGGCTCGTCGTCGAACATGTCGAAGGGGCGATCCGTGGCATTCAGATTGATCCGCAGGAAGTTGTGCCCGAAGCGGCGAAACGGAACCTGCCGCACCGTATCCACAAAGGACCGGAAGTCCTCGTCGCCGTACCGCCGTTCCAGCACGGACCACGTGAAGGGCCGCGAAACCCCGCCCGCCCCAGGGATCCGCGCCTGGAGCACCACGCCGTCGAACGGCTTGGTTTCCATGGCGGCGATGTGGCGGCGGACGAAGTCCTGATCCGGCTCGAAGGACGGCCAGGCGATGACGCGGGCACAGGCCGGCAGCACGGCCGTCCCGACACACAACATGAGGTAAGCGCAGTTTCTGGCGAAGGCGGACACTTTTCCCCCGCCGGAGAGCCATGCCATTCGCCCTCTCCATCGTGCCAGGGTCATCCGACGCGCCCCCCGTGCCACGTCGGATTTCCTTCCGGCCGATCCGACCCCTGTGGTAGGATGTCGCCGCTTTCAACCAACCCTGCTTTCGCCACGGAGGAACCCATGGGGACAGCGCTCTTCCAAACGAACCTCCCGGGCCTCAGCCTCAAGGGCCGGGGGAAGGTGCGGGACATCTACGATCTGGGGGGGACCCTGCTGATCGTCGCTTCGGATCGCATCTCGGCATTTGACGTGGTGATGAATGATCCGATCCCGGACAAGGGGAAGATCCTCACCCAGATTTCCGCCTTCTGGTTCGGCCAGATCGCCGACCTTGCCCCGCACCACCTGATCAGCACGGACGTGGCGACCTTTCCGCCCGCCTGCCGCGCCTACGCCGAGAGTCTCCGGGACCGGTCCATGCTGGTCAGGAAGGCCCGGGTCGTTCCCTTCGAGTGTGTGGTCCGCGGATACCTCAGCGGCTCGGGATGGAAGGAGTATCGGGAGAGCGGCAGCGTGTGCGGCATCCGTCTGCCCAATGGCCTGGTGGAGTCGGATCGCCTGGAGGAGCCCATCTTCACCCCGGCGACCAAGGCAGAGCTGGGCACGCATGACCTGAACGTGTCCTTCGATCAGATGGTCCGGGACCTGGGTGGCAAGCTGGCGGAGCGCCTCCGCGACTTGGGCCTCGCGGTCTATCGCCGGGCGCGCTCCGTCGCCGAGGCCCGCGGCATCATCCTGGCCGACACCAAGTTCGAGTTCGGCCTGGCCGACGACACCCTGATGCTGGTGGACGAGGTGCTCACCCCCGACTCCTCCCGGTTCTGGCCCAAGGATCAATACAAGCCGGGCGGCCCGCAGCCTTCCTTCGACAAGCAGTTCCTGCGCGACTACCTGCTCTCCATCAAATGGCCCCAGAAACCCCCGCCCCCGCCGCTGCCCGCGGAGATCGTCGCCAAGACGCGGGAAAAATACCTGGAGGCCTATGCTCGGCTGCTGGGGAAGCCGGCGCCGTTCGCGTAGAAGACCAAAGAGCGTTCGGCGGTCCGACCGTTCAGCGGTCCGACCGTACCCACGAACTGCCGAACCCACGAACAGCCGAACGTTTTTCAATTCCCCGTGAGGGCCTGCCGAAGATGCGGTGGAATCGGCACGGCCTTGTTGGTGTCGTAATCCAGCCAGACAGCCGCGCTGGTTCCATCGCCGATTAGCTCGTCGGCCCCTTTCCGGAAGATCCCGTACTCCAGGACAAAGCTTCGGTTTCGAATCTCCCGGCAGCGCACCCCTACCTCCAACTCGGCCGGGTAGTACACCTGGAGGCGATAATTGAACGTCTGCGACACGACGACCGGCCCCTGCCGCCCGCCGCCCTCGTCGCGTCCGGTCCAGCCCGTGAAGGCTTCGAAGTAGCCAACCCGCGCGGATTCCAGATACTGGAAATAGATGATGTTGTTCACGTGGCCCATGGCGTCCATGTCACCCCATCGGACCGTGACGGGCCACCAGAAGCGGAAATCGGCGCGGGTCGGAGAGGGAAGACGCTCGATCAAAGTTCCGCTCCTCTGCAAGCACTTTGCAGACGGCGATGATTTCCTCGGGGCCTGCAGGTAGCCACCGGTCGGAGTATCAGCGCCCCTTCCGGGGCTTGATCTTGCGAAGCTTGGGAACGAGCTTCAAGATGGCGCGCCGATCCCGTTCGTAAGAACTGCGGGGGACCTTCCGGCCGACGCTGGGCGACTTCCGACGCATGAGTTGTTTCCTCCCGGCACACTCTACCCTTGCCGTCACGCGATTTTCAAGCCTTTTCGCAGTACGCTGGAGTTTGCAGCAGCCAGCCTTTCGCGGTATAAGAACCCAGGAGGACTGATGGGTCGCGAGATCTCAGCCGGCGTGGTGCTGTTCCGGGTCAGAGAACAGCGGGAGTACCTGCTCCTCGATTACGGAGCCCATTGGGATTTTCCCAAGGGGCACATCGAGAAGGGGGAAGATCCGCAGACCACGGCCGCCCGCGAGCTCCAGGAAGAGACCGGCATCCGCGACGCCCGGTTCATCCCCGGCTTCAAGGAGGGGATGCGCTACTTCTACCGCAAGGCCGGGGAGGGCATGCTGAAGGTGGTCATCTACTTCCTGGCCGAGACGGCCACGGGCAACGTCACGCTCTCCTCCGAGCATTCTGGGTACCTCTGGCTCCCCTACGAGGAGGCGCTGAAGCGCCTGACCTTCAGCAACGCTCGCGACCTGCTCGCCAAGGCACACACCTTCCTGGATGCCAAGCCACCCGGTCCCATGTGAGTCGCGAGTCGATCCGACACGTGCGCGCCTCGATCCCCTGGAGTCGAACCATGCCTTTCATCCAGGCAAACGGCATCAACACCTACTACGAAACCGCCGGGGACGGCGAGCCGCTGGTGCTCTTGCATAACGATGCGATGAGCGTGGATGTGTGGCACCGCCTGCTCCCGCACCTTGCCGCGGGGCGCCGCGTCATCGCCTACGATCGCCGGGGGCACGGGAAGAGCGGGGTGCCGTCGCGCGAGGCGCCCTACACCGTCGAGACGCTGGCCGAGGACCTGCGAGCGCTGCTGGATGGGCTGGGAATCTCGAGGGCGGACCTCTTCGGATGCTCGGGCGGCGCGAGCACGGCGCTGGGCTTCGCGCTCGCCTATCCAAGGCGCGTGCGACGCCTGATTCTCGCCGAGCCGCCCATCCTCGGTCTACAGCGGGATCATCCGATCGACACTGCCGGCCTCAACGGGGAGACGATCGCCCGGATCTTGCGGGAAGAGGGCGTGGCCGCCGGTCTCGAGTACTGGTTCGGGCGCATCCTGCCGCCCGCCAGGGTTGCCGCACTCCTCCGCAGCCGATACCGTCCGCTCCTCCTGTCGCGGCCGCCCTGGGTCCTCGAGGGGATCATCCGCTCGGCCGAGGCGTTCAACCCGGCGGCGCGTCTGGCCGAGGTGCGCCAGCCCGTACTTCTGATCGTGGGCGAAAAGACCCACCGCCAATTCTCCAGTGTGGCGGAGGTCCTGGCAGCCCAATTGCCCAACGTCCGCCGCCTCGTTCTTCCGGGCGTTGAGCACGCCACCCTGTTGGAGCCCTCCGACGTGCTCCTGTCCGCCGTCCGGGAATTTCTTCGAAGCGAGGAACCGTCCCGCTAGTCTCCTGAGCCCCAAGTCCGACGACTAATCGGCGGGCCGGCCGGGACATCCCTTCGACGCCTGGCGCCTCGTCGAGAACCGGGCGGCCTTGCTCCGGCGCCGCCGCCCGGGTACCCAGCGCAGACGCTGGGTGCGGGCGCGTCGCGCCGTGGGCGGGGTTGTCACTGTATTCGGGTGCGGGAAGGCCACGGCAACCGAAGCCGGCCGCCCCGCGGGCGCGGCGCTCCGGGACGCCCTGGCCGGCCTGACATATGCTGCGGATCTCTGACTCAGGACACTAGTCCCCTCCCCCCTTCACCCGCGCCGCGATGCTCCGCGCCGCCAGGACGCCCGAGGCCGAGGCCTGGACCAGACCGCGGCTGACCCCGGCGCCATCTCCCACGGCGTGAAGGCGCGCGATCTCCGTCTCCAGGCCCGTACCCAGCCGGAGCTGGAGCGAGTAGAACTTCACCTCGACCCCGTAGAGCAGCGTGTGCACCGAGTTGACGCCGGGGGCAAGCCGGTCGAACGCCTCCAGCATCTCCAGAATGTTTGCCAGGTAGCGGTACGGCAGCACGAGGCTGAGGTCTCCCGGGGTGGCCTGGCGGAGCGTCGGCTCCACCAGACCCCGCTCGATCCGCCCTGGCGTGGAGCGCCGGCCCTGGCGCAGGTCGCCCAATCGCTGGACGATGACCTCGCCTCCCAGCATGTTGGCCAGCCGGGCAATGTGCTGGCCATAGGCGATGGGCTCGCGGAACGGCTCTGTGAACGTCTTGCTGACCAGGAGCGCGAAGTTGGTGTTGGCGGTCTTGCGATGGGCGTAGCTGTGCCCGTTCACGGTGTACAGGCCGCCCAACTCCTCCCGGATCACCTCGCCGTACGGGCACATGCAGAAGGTGCGGACCATGTCCTCGAAGCGGCGGGTGTAATAGATGATCTTGGCCTCGTAGGTGGCCCGCGTGATCTCTTCCATGACGGAGGCCGGGACCTCGATCCGGACGCCGATGTCCACGGGATTGATTGAGGTGTGCAGCTCCAGTCGCTCCGCCTCCTTGGTGAGCCAGGCCGATCCCTCCCGTCCGGGCGCCAGGACGACATAGTCGGCCGCGATCTCCGTGCGGTCCTCCAGCCGCACGCCCCCGGCCGCCCTGCGGCCGTCCACCAGCACCTCGGCCACCGGCGCCCCACACCGGATCGCCACCCGCCCGCCCAGGTGCGCCCGGAGCTTGCCCAACAACTCCTCGCACCCCTCGGTCCCCAGGTGGCGGTAGCGACTCGGGATGAGCTTCATATCCAGCCGCGCCGCTTGGCGCTGGAGGGACGCCACTGCCTCGGCGTCCGACCCGTACAGCTCCGCCGGCGCACCGAAGGCCCGGTAGGTGTCATCCACGTACTCCACCAGCTCGGCGAGCTGGCCCGGCGTACAGTGCTGGTCCATGAAGCCGCCGATCTCGGTGGAGAGCGCCAGCTTTCCGTCGCTGTAGGCGCCAGCCCCACCCCACCCGGTCAGCATGGACCCCTCGCGGCCGAGGCGCTGTCGTTCAGCCAGGTCCGGTCCCTTTTCGAGGAGCAGGATGCCGTCCACGCCGGCGCGCGTGAGCTCCAGGGCCGCAAAGATCCCCGCCGGTCCCGCCCCCACAATGATGACCCGGTATCGTTGTGTCATGGCACGTGTCACCCCTTCCACCGAACGACAGGACGCGCGAGGCCTGCTCTCCTCCCCAGCATTCAGACGGCCATGCGACTGGGAAGATCGTACGGCTCCCCCAGGAGGTGGATGTTCCCGATGCGCACGCGGGTCAAGCCGGCGGCCTTTGCAGCCGCCAGGGCTTCCTCGGCGTGCGCCTGGGAGGTCACGGGAAGATCGTGCAAGTAGAACTGGGGGGAGAACGCCAGGAGGCTGTACGGGATATCCGGGTTGAGGCCAGCGATGAATCGAGCCAACGCCCCCACCTCCGCCGCGTCCACGTACCCCGGCACCAGGAGGGTGCTGGCCACCAGGACCGGCGGCGCCGCCCGGGCGCCGGACAGCTCGGCCGCGAGGCGGAAGTTCTCCAGCGTCCACCGATTGGAAAAGCCCGTGAGGGCGCGGTGGACGCCCTCGTCCCAGGCCTTCAGGTCAAACTTGATGCAGCCCCCCGATGCCACCGCGATGCCCATGGCCCGGCGCAGCCATCGCGGATGCATCGTCCCGTTCGTCTCCCAGCAGATCCGCAGGATCCGCTCCGGCGTCCGCCGCCGCGCCAAGACCGAGGTGGCCACCGAATGCGGGAACTGGGGGCTGGGATCACCGCCGAAGTAGCAGATGCAGGCCGTGCGGTCATCCACCTGCGCCGCCAGCGCGGCCGGGGTCACACCCTCGCCGGCGCCGGCGGCCTCCCGGTAATGCCAGTTCTGACACCCCAGACAGTTGAAGGAGCAAGCCTGATAGAAGACGGCGAGGTTCCTGTAGCCGTACTCGGGCCCGGAACGGTGGGACCACGTGGGATAGCCGACACCCGTCCCGGCCGGACAGACCCAATCGGCCACGCAATTCGTGGGCAGGGGGTCGAAATACCAGCTCAGGTTCCCCTGCGTCGGCGCGCCGCCGACCAGGCGGCCGCCCACATTCCGGCGCAGGCCGCAGTAGCCCCGCTCATCGCAGGGGATCCGGCACTGGTTCGCACACAGGTCACACAGGATGCCGTCGGGGTCGCGGAGCGGTTCAGGCGGGAGTCGGAATGCGCGCCGAATCCGCGCGTGTGCGCGGGCAATGTGGGCGCGCAACGCGGGTGGGTCGGCCCGGATGCACGGCGCGCACGCCCCCAGGCTCGATGCGGTAAGCGGCGACCAGGAGCCGCAGACGCGACAACGGGCCATTTGGGTGCAGCCTAACGAAAGATATTCCCCGGAGTCTGGCGCTGCTTTGCCTCTTCCTCGGCCAGCAACCGGTGGTAGCCCTCGCACTCAGCAAAGTTCATGGCGCAGACGTCCTCCACGGTCTTCCCGGCCATGACCTTGATCCGCTTCTGGCAGCCCGCGATGCAATATCCACCGGCCGGGTACATGGAGGCGAAGTCGTTTGCCACCTGATGCCAGTAAGGACAGACCTCGGCTGGCTTGTCAGAAGAATCCCTGGAGGGGATCATCGTAACTCCTTTGGCGCCCGTTTCCATGTGGCGCCATTCACAATATACGCCTCATTGCGGGCGCGGTCAAACCCGCGCGACAGGATGCCGGCCAAGGTCCGCTCTTGAGAACAAGATCCGGCTATCCCTTGGCCGGATGTTTTTAGTGTCCTGAGTCAGAGATTCGCTGCACATGTGAGGGCTGGCCAGGGCGTCCCGGAGCGCCGCGCCCGCGGGGCGGCCGGGTCCGGCACGGAGGCCCCCGATCTGTGGGGGGCCGACCCGGAGCAAGGCCGCCCCGTTCTCGACGAGGCGCCAGGCGTCGGAGGGATGTCCTGGCCGGCCCGCCGATTATTCGTCGGACTTCGGACTCAGGACACTACATGGACCCCGGGAGGACGCGCCCTCCCCGCACGCAGCATGTGAACGGCGCCCCATGATCCGGCGGCATGGGCTCGGACGGGAAGGAAACCAGGTGGGCAAAACATCGGCAGTCCGACGCCCCGAAGCCCCGGACCGGATACGTGGCATCCGGCATGTGTCGCACCATCGCGTTCGTCCGGCATTCCCCGCCGGCCGTCCAGGGCCAGACCTAGCCGATCTTTCGCAACTCGACCCTGAAATCAGCTTTTTTCATGCCCTGCGACGCCGTAACTCTTTGAAAGAGAAGAGGCGAATTTTCAGAATTGCCCATGGTACAGACCTACCCCCT
>Ga0187861_10000633_pt1 | contig 40260 bp, 38 predicted proteins | sample June2016WEW_10_1_3_FD_132986 | JGI IMG/M metagenome (GOLD analysis project Ga0187861, IMG submission 132986) | Peatland microbial communities from SPRUCE experiment site at the Marcell Experimental Forest, Minnesota, USA - June2016WEW_10_100 | ecosystem: Environmental > Terrestrial > Soil >...
CCGCCCCCCATTCCCGGCCCAGAAAACTATCACCCCGGCACTCACCCGACATCAATAAAATGGCAGTGTAGCTCCCATTCATGCCCTCAAGGAGGAACTTCGACTGTGGATGTCGAAGAGAAAGAGCATGTCCATCTCTACACTGCCGGTAGAATGTCCGGCGTTATGCGAGCTCTGTCAAACAAGAGCCGGATGAAAACTCACAGTTTCTCTTCATGGTACGGCTTCTTCTGTTCGTAGAGACTGAGCCGCTGGCGAGCTTTCTCCGAGGCATCCTTCGGCGGGTTGGACTCCAGATACTTGTTCTGCCATTTCACGGCTTCGTCAAAGTCGCCTGTTTCGGCGTAGGCCGCCGCTAGCGTATCGAAGTCCCTCGGAGTTTTCCATTCCGTGAGTTCACATGCCTTCTTTGCGTACTCGACGGCCTTCGTCCCATTCCGATCATTCGCGTCGGGGCAGACGGCTAATAGTCGGGCAAGGCCGCTGTAGACACTGTCAAAAGTCGGGTGCAGACGAACGGCTTCGTTGTAATCGGCAATGGCCTTGGCATAGTCGCCTTTGTCTCTGTAGGCTTGTCCCCTTTTGACGTAGGCCGAGGCATCCTTCGGGTACAGACGGATGGCCACGGTTTCATCGGCAATTGCCTCGTCGTAGTCGCCCCTGTCGTACTCGGCGGCACCGCGGCGTTCGTAGACCTCTGCGTCCTTTGGATTGAGGCGGATGGCTTCGGTGTAGTCGGCAATTGCCCCGTCGTAGTTGTGCTTGTCGTGCTTTAAATCGCCGATCGTCCAGAATGCAAAGCTGGCAATCCACTTCCACCCGCAGATGAGTCCTGTCCCAACAAGGAGGGCGAGGACGAGGCAACGCACGGGCGATCCACGAAAAATAGAGGCAGTCATGATCTCGTCACTCCTTTGATCTTAGATTCTGCCCTCAGCTTCTCCCTGACGTGATCTTATAGCAGACGGAAGCCTACCTCTCCAGCCCGTTTGTTGTCTAGTGATTTTCCGGGCGGGACTGACCGAACCTTGACGCTTTCAGGATGCCCCCGCCATCAATTGTGAATTCGTCTTTACTCATATCCGCAGCGTAGGACGCAGGGTGCGAGCGGGTCAATCCGCCCCCCATTCCCGCCCCAGAAAACTATCACCCCGGCACTCACCCGACATCAATAAAATGGCAGTGTAGTTTCTGGTCTCATGCCCCACTGGCGTTGTCCTTCGACAAGTACGTCGGGGAGCTAAGCCACTTCACCGCACTGTCTTCATCTTCAAAAAACCGCAGCTGGACGAACTGGAAGTTGACGTTGTCAGTGGCTAGTTTGGCCAGTGCAAGTTGAATCCGGCTGGACGATAGAACCGCCCATTTTACGCCCTTCCGACGTCTCTGCCATTGTTCGAGAAGCGTCTTGAGCAAATCGTCAAACAGCGTCGTTTGCAGCGTAGCACCCTCGCTAATGCGGAAGAGAGTGTTGAACGTTGCGTCGAATTTGGGATCGGCGGTGAGGTTGGAGAAGTGCTGCAACAGGTCGGCGGGTCTGTTCGCTCCACTCATCCGAACCCGTATCAAGCGTTGGGCTGCATCAATCGTATATTCGATCATGCCTCCTCCGGCGGCAGACTTTCGCTTGCGGAAGTCTACCGCCTGAAGACGCCGGAGCAAATGAGAATCCGGCAGGCAGTCGATTCGGGTGCCGCCGCCCGCCAAGTCCCGCCGCCTGATCCCCGCCCAGAACCCGCCCCCCATTCCCGTCATTGCTCAAAAGGTTCTTCATGCCGGAAGCAATGCTTTTCAGGCTCGACTACAGGGCGGGAAAGGGGTAGGAGAAACAGGAGAAGCGTTGTGCGTCTTTGACGTCCCGTGGTCGCAGGTCACCTCAGACTTGCATGGCTTCAGAAAGGAAAACACATGAACAATGTGAGATACATTGATCGCACCTGCACCCTAGCCATCGTCGCTGCTGTCTGTTGCTTCACCTTCAGCGGCTGTCTATATGAAGTTCCCATCACCGCCAAGCCCACCCGCAAGATTGATGAAAGACTTCTCGGCGACTGGACTTCCAAGGATGGGCAACACAAGATGAAGGTCGTTAAGTTGGACGACTCCAATTACATTGTCTGCAAACGGGACAAAGACGGAGGCGTGTTTTCTAGTGGGGATCTGTTTCGCGTCTATCATTCGGACGTGGCCAAAACGGCCTTTGTGAGCGTGCAGATTCTTGACAAGCCAAAACCCAGTTACGCTTACTGGAACTGGAAGTTGTCTGAAGACGGCACATTACATCTGCGGTGTGTAAACGACAAAGTCGTGCCGGATGAGACGAAGGATTCGGCAAGCGTTCGGAAGCTCCTAGAAGGAAATCTGCAAAATCCAAACCTGTTCGGGGAGGACAATCAGTTCACTAAAGACAAGTAGTCGGCCATCTAAAGGCGGGATGATCCGCCCCGCCCATTCCCGCCCGCATCCCGCTGCCTAACAGGGGCTTACCTGTCAACTCTCTGCTCGGCGTTTGAGTCCATCGCGCCAAGCAATCGCTTCGAGTTCGACCCGCACTGCGTCTGCGACGGGAATCACGGGTCGCGCCTCGAATACAAAAGCAGGGAAGGTCGAGCATATCTTGTGAACGGTCGTCGGGTCATCGCAGTCCACCAACATATGCCCACCCCACTCGCCCACTCGCACTACGAACAACTCGATCTTGAAATTGGCGGGCGCCTTCCATTGAGTGAAAACCTCCAGTATCCGCTTCTGGGCATTCTCATACTCCGTAGGCGATCCTTGCGGACGTTCGAACCAGCTGATCATATATTTCATCGGTATTCTCCTTTATTGAGTTGATGTCATCAGAACGGTAATCGTTTCAGCACGATTTTGCAGCCTATCCTAAGCCGATCCGGACGGCGGCAAAGAACGTCCTGCTGTTTTACAGCGGGTTTCTGGCGGCTGACGCTTGCCCTGCCTCGGCGGCGTCGGTTTCCAACTGCTTCTTAGGCAGAACTTCAACCCTCGTCGAGAGACCATATTCTTCTAGAACAAAATCCAACCGTTGTCGCCAAGCCGCCTGCTCCGCACTCAAGACAATCACATCCGGCTGGATTGTCTTGAGGCTCTCCCAGTTCTCCCGGATGTCTTCCTGATAGACCTTGGGCTTGAACGGGAGTTGACGTACCGCCCCCATTCGCATTTTCAGTGACCAAACCGGTGGCTTGCCTTTGTACTTGGTGACGAATGCGTCCTCCACGACAAGCACGCTCAGTTCATCCCCGAACTGGCGGGCTCGCTCCAGAAAAGCGACATGACCAGCGTTTAGCCTGTCAAATGTCCCGAAAACAAGAACTTTGCCCATATGTTTCTATCCCTTTCGCTTGCTGACCATTGTTCTCGCTCCAAGCCGCTCAACGGTCGGTGCGGATGGTTTGGCAACAACAGGGCAAGCCTCGCTAATTTGACTCAGCCCCCGAGACGTGGTCAACATTACACAACAAATCTGAGCTTTCAAAAAGCGACTCACTTTTTCCTGACCCCTCTGCCGGAATCGCCCCCCGCCAGTTCTCGCCCTCCAATTCCCTTCTCAGCCCCATTCCCGTCCCCCAAAAATTATCACCCCGGCACTCACCCGACAGGGGCAAAATGCCCCATTTCGGGTGAGTGTCAAAATTGAAGATGGGAAAGTTCCGGGGCACAGCAAACCAACACAACCCGCCAATTACCAGCCGCCTGTGCTGATTGCAGAGCAAGAAAAAGTTGGAGCGGGTGATGGGAATCGAACCCACGTCGTCGGCTTGGGAAGCCGATGCATTACCATTATGCTACACCCGCTTGCGCTACGGGTCATTCTCGCCGTTTCATCGCGCAAATCAAGCCAAAGTTGGTAAACGGGGCGGGGCTTGCTATGGTAGCCGACAGCGACAGAGCCATGCACATTCCCTACTATCAAGTGGACGCATTTACCTCACGCACCTTCGCCGGCAATCCCGCCGGGGTTTGCGTTTTGGAGAACTGGCTGCCGGACAATATTCTTCAGTGCATTGCCGCGGAAAACAATCTTGCGGAGACGGCATTCTTCACACGGGAGGACGATCACTATCATCTGCGCTGGTTCACTCCGGTCCTGGAAGTGGACCTGTGCGGTCACGCCACCTTGGCCACGGCTTTCGTCCTGTATTCCGAGTTGGGCTGCCCCCCTGACCAGGCTCTTCGGTTTCACACCCGGAGCGGCTGGCTGGCGGCGATGCGGCTCGGGAACATCATCGAGCTTGATTTCCCGGCACGACCGCCCGTGCCGTGTCCTGCACCCGAAGAACTGCTGCGCGGATTGGGATCCAAGCCGCGTGAGGTGCTAAAGGCGCGCGATTTCGTGGCGGTTTATGATTCCCAGGCACAAGTAGCAGCCCTGACACCGAACATGACGTTGCTGGCGCAATTGGACTGCTTGGGAGTTGTTGCCACGGCGCGTGGTGAGGATGCGGACTTTGTTTCACGCTTCTTCGCCCCGCGCGCGGGTGTTCCGGAAGACCCTGTGACAGGCTCGTCACATTCGTCACTCATACCGTTCTGGGCTGGACGACTGGGCAAGACGGATTTGCTCGCCAGGCAGATTTCAAAACGCGGCGGCGAGTTGCATTGTCGTCACGCAGGCGAGCGCGTTGCCATCGGAGGGCGTGCTGTCGTTTACTGCAGAGGGGAACTTGAGATAGCCGACCAGATACGAAGTTGAACCAGGCAAAGTTGGTAAAGCGCGCGGTGTTTGATATGTTACCAGCGTATGGCACCGCCGATGGAAACGGGGCAACCCGGCACGATTCTCATCGAGAAAATCGAGGCGAAGGACCAACTCTCAACGCCGTGGAACGTCATCGTCCACAATGACCCGATCAATCTCATGAGCTACGTCGCGATGGTCTTCATGCGCGTGTTCGGTTATCCGCGCGCCAAGGCCGAGACGTTGATGCTCGAGGTCCACAACCGCGGCCGCTCCCTCGTCTGGTCGGGCGGCCACGAGCAGGCTGAGCATTACGTCCACCAGCTCCACAGCTTCCAACTCCTTGCCACCATGGAGAAATCCGACGCATGACCCGTCTCCGTGTCCAGCCGTTCGACGAGAAACGCATCCGCATCAGCGGCATCCCGCCCGTACTGGCTTTCATGCTCCGTGAACTTCCCGAAATCCTCGAGCTTCGCGATTCCCCCGACGCGCAAACCCGGCTTTTCCCAAATCCAACCGCCGAGGACGAGAAAGCCAACGACGAATGGCGTGAGGTGACCGGTCCGGAATTGCGCCACCTGTTCGTCTCCGCCGGCGAAACCGTCGCGCGCGACCTGACCGCGTTGACCGCCGATGAAGCCGCCCCCCAAGAACATCAGGTCACATTTCCCGTCGAGCACGTGAACGCCTGGATGAGCGCCCTCAATCAAGCCCGCCTGATTCTCGCCGCCGTCCATGAGATCGGTGACAAGGACATGAATCGAACGGACTTCGATCCCACGAGTTCCAGGGACGTCGCGGCCCTGCGCATTCATCTGCTCGGTTACCTCCTGCACCTTTTCGTCGAACTGGACAATGCAGACGAACCTGAAAACCCTGTTTGAAGGCCAGACCATCAAACTGGTGAATCAATCCGGCGTCCGCCGGGACGCGATCAATCCACCTCGAAGCGGCTCATCGACTTGAACACATCGTAGCGCTCTTTGATCTCGGGTTGGGTCAGCGTCTGGAGACGGGTGAGGCTGAAATCTTCCACGCAGTACGAGGCAATGACACTGCCGTAAACGACCGCCTTGCGCAGCGAGTCGTGGTCGACGCGATCCGCGCGCGCCAGATAGCCCGCAAACGCGCCCGCAAAGCAATCTCCCGCGCCCGTCGGGTCGTGAATGTCTTCGAGCGGGTACGCCGGCGCGCTGAAAAACAAGTCCTTGCCGAACAGCAGGCAGCCGTGTTCGCCCTTCTTGATGACGACGCATTTCGGGCCCTGCTTGAGGATTTGTCGGCCCGCCTTGATGAGGCTGGTCTGCTGGGTGAATTCCCGCGCCTCGCTTTCGTTGAGCACGACACAATCGATCTTGCGCAGCAACTCGGTCAGCGCATCGCGCTGGGTCTCGATCCACAAGTCCATCGTGTCGGCCACGATGAACTTCGGGCCGGCGACCTGCGCCAGCACGTGCATTTGCAGTTGTGGCGAGATGTTCGCCAAAAACACGTACGGCGTGCGCTGGTAACTGTCGGGTAATGTGGGCTGGAACGTCTCAAACACGTTCAGGCAAACCGACAGCGTCCGCCGCTTGTTGAGGTCCCATTCGTATTCGCCGCTCCAGCGGAACGTCTTCCCGTCGGCAATCTGCAGGCCGTCAAGATTGATCCCCTGTTTCCGGTACAGCTCGATGTATTTCTTCGGGAAATCGGTGCCGACGATCCCCACCATGTTGACGGGCGCGAAAAAACTCGCCGCCACCGCGGCGTAACTGGCCGAGCCGCCCAACAAATCGTGATGTTCCTCGACCGGCGTCTTGACGCTATCGAGCGCCACCGAACCTGTGATCAAAACGCTCATTTCACACTCCCCAATTGTCTCTTGAACGCCGTGGCCGCTTCCGTCACGTCAGGCGCTTTCAACAGCGCCGAAACGACGGCCACTCTCGTCGCGCCGGCTTGCAGGACCGGGCGGATGTTCTCCAACGTGATACCGCCAATCGCAAAAAACGGGGTTCTCACGAGCCCAGCGACCTCCCGCACCAACCCGACGCCGACCGGCTTCGCGCCGGGCTTGGTGGCCGTCGCAAACACGGGGCCGACGCCGATATAGTCAACTCCGTCACGCTCGGCCGCCAGCGCCTGTTCGAGCGAGTGCGTGCTGAGGCCGACGATCCGCATGTTCGCCAGCCGGTCGGTGCGTTCCTCGCTCCCGCCTAGGTGGGACCAATCCTCCTGCCCGAGATGCACGCCGTCCGCGTCCGTCTCAAACGCCGCATCGATGTCGTCGTTGAGTATCACGGGCACCCGGTATGGGAACGCCGCCTCGACAACCTTCAGCCCGATCCCGACGCGCTCGGCATGCGACCCCTGCTTCGCCCGCACCTGCAGGATGTCCACGCCGCCCGCGATCAACTGGCGCGCCACGTCACCGGGATCACGGCCCGCGAGGTATGCCGTGTCGATGAACCCGTAAAGCCGGCAGCTTGCGATACGAGTGGTTGACATCAACCAAAAAAGACCTTGGCGACTTCGTACAGTTCCCTCGGCACGCAACGGTTGCGCACGCGCAGCTTCGTCTTGCCCGTCTTTGGGTCGGCGACCTCACTGATGATCGAGTCGATGGGAATGCCGATAATCTCCGGACCGCGCAGCGCCACCATGTGGCCAAATTTGCCGTCCATTGCCAGTTCGACCGCCTTCACGCCATAGCGCGTGGCGAGCACGCGGTCATAGGCGCTGGGTGTGCCACCCCGCTGGATGTAGCCGAGCACCACCGCGCGGGATTCGACGCCGGTGATCTTCTCAATCTCCCGGCAAAGCGTCTCCCCGATCCCGCCCAACCGCACGTGGCCGAACGAGTCGAGTTCCTTGGTCGAGGTGATTTCCACGCCCTCCAGCTTGAAACCCTCGGCAACGGCAACGATGGAAAAACTCTTTCCGCCCGCCTGGCGCTGTTTGATGATCTTGCAGATGTCGGCCAGCGACATGGGGAATTCAGGTAGCAACACCAAATCCGCGCCACCGGCCATACCGGCTTCGAGCGCGATCCAGCCGGCTTGCCGGCCCATCAACTCCACCACCAACACGCGACTATGCGACTCCGCGGTGCTGTGAAGACGGTCAATCGCCTCGGTGGCGATATTGATCGCCGTGTCGAACCCGAACGTCTGATCGGTGCCGTCGATGTCGTTGTCGATGGTCTTCGGCACGCCGATGACCGGCGTGCCGCGTTTGTGGAGGCGCGATGCCACGCTGAGCGTGTCGTCACCGCCGATGGCCACGAGCGCGGCGAGATCGATGCTCTTGAGGTGTTTGACCAGCGTATCGAGTTGCTCGTCGGTCGGGTTGGTGCGTGAGGTGCCCAGGATCGTGCCGCCCATGTGCAGAATTCCGGACACGCGCTCGCGGGTGAGCGGGAAATAGTCGCCCTTCAACACACCCGCCCAACCATTGCGGAAACCGAATACCTCGTACCCTTCGAGCAGCGCCTTGCGCGTCACCGCCCGAATCACGGCGTTTAATCCGGGGCAGTCACCGCCGCCGGTTAACATCGCGATCTTTTTCATGTTGTCCCGGTCAAACTCCTTTGATTATTCCCGAACGCCCGCCCGCGCGGGAGTTGATTCCTCGGGCTTCGGCGGCACCAATGGCTGACTGGCGGCCAGGAGCCGTTCCACGAAGTTCGTCGAGTACCGACCGCGGCGGAAATTCGGGTCCTTCAACATCAATTTATGCAACGGGATCGTCGTCTTGATCCCCCGGATAATAAACTCGTCCAGGGCGCGGGCCATGCGGTCCAGCGCCGCGCGACGGTCGCGACCATAGCAGATGAGCTTGGCAATCATCGAGTCATAATGCGGGGGAATGACGTAGCCCGCGTACACATGCGTGTCCACGCGCACGCCGTGACCGCCGGGAACGTGCAGGAACTCGATGCGGCCGGGGCTGGACTGAAAGTTGTTGAACGGGTCCTCGGCGTTGATCCGGCACTCGACGGCGCACTTTTGAAACTGAATGTCCTTCTGGTCATAACCGAGTTCTTCGCCGGCGGCGACGCGAATCTGCTCCTTCACAATGTCGATCCCCGTGACCTCCTCCGTGACGGGATGTTCGACCTGGATGCGGGTGTTCATCTCGATGAAATAGAAGTCGCCGGTGGCGTCGAGCAGAAACTCGATGGTGCCGGCATTGACATAGCCGACCGCCTCCGCGGCTTTGACCGCCGCCTTGCCCATCTTCTTGCGCAGATCGCCCGTGAGTGCCGGCGAGGGCGATTCTTCGAGAAGTTTCTGATGGCGGCGCTGCAAACTGCAGTCGCGCTCACCGAGGTGGATCGTCTTGCCCTTGCGGTCCGCCAGAACCTGAAATTCGATGTGACGCGGGTTTTCGAGATACTTCTCGATGTACACGGCGGGGTTGGAGAAGGCGCGCTCGGCTTCCGTGCGGGCGGTGTGGTACCCCTTCACGAGACTCGGGTCGTTGTGCGCCACCCGCATGCCGCATCCGCCGCCGCCCCCCGCCGCTTTCACGATGACGGGATAGCCGATCTTGCGGGCAATCTTCAACGCGTCCTGCTCGTTTTCCACCGGGCCGTCGCTGCCGGGCACGATGGCCACACCGGCCTTGCGCATCGTCTCACGGGCCGCGACCTTGTCACCCATGGCGCGAATGGCCGCGCTGGGCGGACCGATGAACTTGATATTGCAGTTCTCGCAGACCTCGGCGAAGTGGGCGTTTTCAGAGAGAAACCCGTAGCCTGGGTGGATGGCCTCAACGTCGCCAACCTCGGCGGCGCTGATGACCCGGTCGATTTTGAGATAGCTTTCCTTGCTGGGAGCGTCCCCGATGCAAATCGCCTCGTCGGCCAATTGCACGTGCAACGAGTCCGCATCCGCCTTCGAGTAGACCGCCAGCGTGCGGATGCTCAGTTCCTTGCAGGCGCGGATGATGCGCACGGCAATCTCGCCGCGGTTGGCTATCAGGATTTTGTCGAACATGGCGACGGTAACTTTACGCTGAAACGGCACGGCGGCGGCGCGCTATTTGACGCGCACCGCAAATAGTTTCTGGCCAAATTCCACGGGTTTGGCGTTTTCCGCCATGATTTCGGTGATCACGCCTTTCACTTCCGCCTTGATCTCATTCATCACCTTCATCGCTTCGATAATGCACACGACCGTCTCGACATCAACCTCCTGGCCGACCTCGACGTAGGGTGGCGCGTCGGGCGAGGCTGCACGGTAAAAAGTTCCCACCATGGGTGACTCAATGTGCTTGGCGTTGGCGACGACCGCAGGCGCAGGTGTGGCGGAAGCCGCCGCCGGGGCTTGGGTCGACACAGGGGCGGCCGCAAGCTGGGTTGGGACCGCGGGGGGGAGGGTCACGGTCGGCTGGAATCCCTCGGGGCCGCGTTTGATGCGGATTTTCAACCCATCCTGTTCCATGGAGAACTCGGAAAGGTCGTTGTCCTTCATCATGGCGATGATTGCCTTGATTTGCTCCAGTTCCATTGGTTTCGTCCTCTTTGAAGTTAAAAGGGGCGTCGTTTTATCCACTCGCCATCAGTCTGTCAAACCTGAGCCATGACACAAGCTTTGGTTTGCCTTCGCCAAGGTGCATCTAGTTAGTTGGAGGATCCGGTTCCTTGGCGGGCTGGGACTCTAGCAAAGCCCCGGGGGATTGTCTAACGGTTTCCTTGGCAGCGGCCAGCGCTTGGCCGTAGCGCGTGTTCGTGGGGTTTAAGGCGACTGCCTTGCTGAGGAACTGAAGTACTTCCGTATCAACTACGTGCGCGGCCATTTTCGTCTCCGCCAACCGCCACCAACATGAGGCCCGATAGGGGTCATCCTGAACGGCGCGACGGTAGGCCGCCATAGCCTCGTCGGTCTTGCCGGTTCGCCGGGCGATGGCGCCAACGGTCGACTGGAAGCGTGGGTTCCTAGGTGTCAACTCGGCCGCCTGCCTGGCTTCGTCGAGGGCGGCCAGCGGATTGGCCTCCTCCAATTGGAGAGCTCGGCCGTGAACCAACGCGGCGGCCAGCGATCGACTCTCGGTCCACAACACCGCCACCACTACGACCGCGCACACACCGCCGACCAACCAGTTCGCCCGCCGCCGGGGTGTCACCGAATCGGTCTCCGGCAATTCCTTCAACCCCTGCACCATGCCGAGCAAAACGAACGCCGGCAACGCCACCCCGGGCACGTACAGATCGAAATCCACCAGCCCATGCACTGTCCAGCCCACCAAGGCCCCGCACAGGGCCGCCGCCGCAACATCGCCCGCCCGCTGCCGCGCCAGCCGAAACGCGTCCCGCACCGCGACCAACCACAACCCGGCAAACGCCGCAAACGCGAGCACGCCGGAGTCCGACCACATTTGCAGAAAATTGTTGTGTACCGCCTGGGCCTCTTCTGTCAACGCCGTCTTGTATTTCGGGTAAATCGAACCAAACGTGCCCGGCCCCGTGCCCACCCACGGATGATCCTTGATGATGGCGACGGCCCCGCGCCAGTAATCCGTTCGCGCCTCCAGGCTGCTCGTGCCGAAATGAAGAAGCCCACTGCTTCGCCCGACCATGAGCAACGCGACCAAGGCCACGACCAGGCCGACAATCGCGATGGCCGTCCTCCGGCCGCCCCTCGGCGCCAGGCACCAGAGAACTGTCAACACCATGGCCGCGAAAGCCGCCAAGCCGCCCCGCGAGCCGGTCAGCAGGAGACAAAACACCATCTCGCCGCCGGCAAACCCCACCGCCATCCATTTCACGCGCGCATCCCAACCACGCGCGCGCACCCAAATCCACGCCAGCGTTGGCGCAAACGCCACGGTGAGGAACCCCGCCAGCGCATTGGGATAGACGAACGAACCAAACACGCGGTTGCTGGTCATGCGCAACAGGAAGTCTTTCGACGCTTTGGCGGCATCGCCGTGCGCCACCGCGTATGCGCGCGTCTCCTCCAGGCCGCCGAAATACTGCTGCATCGCCAGCAGGCATACGAACAGCGTGGCCAGCGCCAGCCCTCCGAAAACGCGCAGGGTCGCCGCCCCGTCGCGCCCGTACCATGCGCCGACATAAAACAGGAGCACACCCGCCGCCAACAACATCAGCGTATCCATCGTGGTTTGTGGACAAATCGTCCCCGGCACCGCCAGCGCCTGCGCCAGCAGAAAAAGCAGCGGCAGGACGAACAGCAAATCCACGCACGCCCGCATTCGCCCGCGGTCCAGCACGAGCCAGAGGAAGCTCGCGAAGATCAGGAGGACAATGATCTCATTCGGCCATGAAGAATAGATCCATTCGGGACCGTTGCCGGGCGGCGTGACCCCGGCCTGGATCATCACCGGCGTGCCAAATTTCAGCGGCGCCAGAAACGCCGCCGCCGCCAGACCAAAGACAAACCAATTCTTAAGCCGCTTCATTCAGTTGACCGCAAGCTTCCGCGTCAGCATCCCAGCTTCAGCAGCCCCACCTCGAACGCGAGCGTCTCCGAAATGTTGCGGGAAAGCGAGTCGCGGATTTGCTCGATGGCATCGAGGTTATGGCACGCCTGCGGGCAGGTCAATCCTGCCGCGATCCGCCGCGCCGCGCTCGCCTGGTCGGGGTGCGTCAACAGCTTGTCGTCCGCGCCCTCGGCGCACAGCAGCACGTCGCCGAACCAACTGTACATCTCCTCCAACACCTGCTCCCGGGTGGCCCGATACTCGCCCTCGATCCGCGCCTCCAGTTGTTCCTCAAGGCGCTCCCGCACCTTTGGTTCCAGTTCCTCGTGGCGCTCCAGGTTCATCTCCGCTTCGATCCGGGCGCGCGTCTCGTTGCGGACCTCCTGCAACAACGCGGTCAATTCCCCGAGCAATTGGTAGCCCTGGGCCACCTTCCCCTCGCCCGTCCCGGTGAACCGGGCCAGCACCGGCAACAGTTTCATGCCGTAGGGCGACCGGGCGACGGTGGCGATCGGGCCGAACGAAATCCGCAGGCAACGCGACAGGATGGTGGGCAACAAGCGTTGCGGATCCGCCGTCAGCAGGATGATCACCGTCTGCGCGGGCGGTTCCTCCAGCGTCTTGAGAAACGCGTTGCTCGCCTCCTCCCCCATGCAGTCGGCGTCCACAATAATCCCCACCTTCACTCCGCCCATGGAAGAGCGCAGGTTCACCGACTTCATGAAGTCCCGCATCTGCTCGACTTGAATCCGCCGACTCTTCGACTCAGGCCGCACCCAGTACACATCCGGGTGCGCCTCCGCGTCGACGCGTCGGCACGAATCGCATCGGTCGCAGCTATCGTGGTCTTCTTCCAGGCAATTCAGCGCCTTCGCCAGCGTCCGGGCCACGGCTTCCTTGCCGCTGCCGCGCGGCCCCGCAAACAGATAGGCGTGCGCCAGCCGGCCGCGCTGCCGGCTGCGATGCAGTTGCCCGGCCACGGCTTGTTGCTCCTTGAAATCGCTAAAGGACACTCTTCACCAACTCCCAAATCTGCTTCTCGATCGCATCGATCGCCTGGCTTCCGTCGATCATTTTCACGCGGCGCGCCTCGCGCCTGGACAGGTCCAGATACCCCTGCCGCACGCGATCATGAAACTCCAGCGACTGGCTCTCCATCCGGTCAAAAAGCTCGCGGCCACGCGCGCGCTCCAACCCGATCCGCGGATCGAGGTCGATGACCAACGTGAGGTCGGGCAGGTTCGCGCCGACGGCGAAGTTGTTGATGGCCGCCACGGCGTGCGGGTTGATCTTGCGTCCCACCCCTTGGTACACCGTGGTCGAGTCGAAGAATCGGTCGCAGATGACGACGCGCCCATCGTTCAAGGCGGGCTGGACGACTTCGCGGACGAGCTGCGCCCGACTGGCGCAAAACAGCAGCAGTTCGGTCTCGGGAACCATTCCGGCAGACTGCTTGCTGTATTGAAGGATGTGACGAATTTGTTCGCCCACTTCTGTGCCGCCGGGCTCACGCGCCACCAGCACGCGATTACCCTCCTGCCGCAAGCGGGTTACCAAACGCTCGATGTGGGTGGACTTTCCGCTGCCTTCCCCACCCTCAAAAGTGATGAATTTACCCTTTTTAGCCATTTTTTGAGAAATTTTCCGTGATGATAGAGCCGGGTTCGATGCGGGTCAAGATTTGGCACCGAGACTGCTCATTTTGATGGTGGATACACCAGGTATTGTATCAGGCAGGGGAACTAAGAGAGAGGAAGGATTTCGGAATGCCACTAACAGCCGACAGCATCGGACAAACAGACGCGGTCAACCCCGCTTGCAGCGCCGCCGTCCGGCGAATCGCCGCCGAGGGTACCCGCATCCGCGCCCTGGCCATCGACGACAACGAGGAATTCCGTACCCTCATCACCGAACTGTTGGAGCCGTATGGCGTCGACGTCATCGCGGTTGCCAATCCGGTCAAGGCCCTCGAAAAGTTCACCCAGGAGAAGGACAGTTTCCAACTCGTGTTGCTCGATTACTACATGCCGCAACTGGACGGCGCCAAGACGTTCGAGTGGCTGAGAAAGCTCAACCCGAACGTGAAAGTCATCATCGTCTCCGGCGCCGAAGAACTGCGGTTGCGCCAGATCCTGTCCCAACACTCGATTGACGGCTACATCCGCAAGCCGTTCCGCATTCAGGAAGCCGTCCACATCATCCGTCACGTGATGTCCAAGCCCGCGACAAAACACAGCGCCAACTGAACCTCCACCACCACACCTTTCCCAGGGGCAGACCCACCAGTCTGCCCCTTTCGTTTCCCACCACAACCCGCCCGCGCAATTATCTGTCATTTGTCCGGGTCTGACCCCGGCGATTGTCCAATTTGACTGCGGACAGCTTCGCCAATGACAGCGCAAGGGCCGGTGTTTCAGTTGTTGGCATTTTGCCGTTGAGTGGCTCCAAACAATGCCTTACACTCCGCGCCAGCACGGGAGATATAGCAATGGATCGAGAGGTTTTTCGGTTAGCGAACTTAGAAGCCATTCGCCGAAAGGGAACCCGAAGATGAAATCCCATCCAATCAAACTCGTGTCTATCGCCCTGTTCAGCACGATCCTGCTGGCCATCAGCCCATGGGGAAAGGCGGACGGGATTACAGGATTGGGTGCCCGGCAGCTTACCATCGAGCTCAAGGAAATAGGCACGGACAAGCCTGTCGGTGGAGTCGTGCTAACCATCGAAGGCAGTGCCGGGAAGTTCGACAAGCAGACGACTGGGAACGATGGCCGGGCCGTCATTACCCTGCCCAAGGACGAGTTACAGTATTTGTCGGTGGAGACTTCGCTGGATGGCTGGGTGCCGATGGCGGTGTATTGGAACAAGAGTAAGGGCAGCGACCGTCCGCCGGAGAAGATCGCCATCGAGATGGAGCGAGCGACATCAATTGGCGGGCGGGTAGTCGATGATGCCGGTCAACCGGTGGCGGGGGCGACCGTGGTACTGTACGTTGGCAAAAAGTATCCGGGCTCCAAGCAGCGGGTGAATGTCAGCTTCGAGTTTGTGAAGACGGATGAGAACGGTAAGTGGTCGTGCAGTCTGGTGCCGGCCGAGTTTGACCGCATCGAAGTCGGGGTCTTTCACCATCGCTATGCCAGTGCGCAGAGCGGGTATGGATGGTATCCGATGGAGGAGTTCAAGCCGGTTTCGGCATTGCGCGATGGCACTGCCACGCTGAAGCTCGAACGGGGTGTGCTGATCGAGGGTGTGGTGCGCGGCAGCGATGGCAAGCCGATTGCCAAGGCCAAGGTGGGATACGGCAAGGATCGGGTTTGCTCCAACGTGATACCGGAACAGGAAACGGACGCCGAGGGCCGCTTTGCCTGCGGCGCCAAGCTGGGCGATACGGCGGTAATCACGGTCAAGGCGCCGGGGTATGCGCCGGAAATGAAGCAGTTCATCGTGACCCGCTCCCCAGACCCGCTGGTCTTTGATCTCCAGCCCGGGCACATGCTGACGGGGCGGGTGGTGGATGAGCAGGGCAAGCCGATTCGCGGTGTCACCATTTTCATGGACACTTGGCGCGAGGCGCGGACGCTGGATGTGCATTTGACGAGTGATGCTGACGGGCGCTTCACGTGGGTGGAAGCACCAGCGGACGCGGTTTATGCCGACATCTACAAGCCAGGATACGCCGACAATCGCCGGGTGGCGATCAGCGCCGAGGGCAAGAACCAAGTCGTCCTGCGTAGCCCAACGGTGGTGAAAGGGACAGCCGTGGATGCCAAGACCGGTAAGCCGGTTCCTGCGTTCCGCGTCGTCACCGGGATCGGCTGGGGCAATGCCAACCGGATTTCTTGGCAACGGCCGTCGGCCTCTGATGACGAGCAGTTGCAGGGGAAGGATGGGAAGTTCGAGGTAAGCTTCTCCTATCCTTATCCGCAGCAAGCCATTCGGATCGAGACTGATGGGTATCTGCCAGCCGATTCCGAGCCGTTTGCGCTGGATGGCAAGGAGAAGAATCTTTCTTTCAAGCTGGTCAAAGGCGAGGGAATCAAGGGCATTGTGCGCGGGACCGATGGCAAGCCGGTGGCTGGGGCGGAGGTCGTGATGGTCACGCCGTCGAGTGGCGTGCAGATTCAGAATGGTCGGCTGCCGGAATGTGACCTCAGAGATGTGGTGCATGTGGTCAGCCACGCAGATGGATCGTTCAGTTTCCTACCGCAGACGGAGACGTTTTTGCTGTTGGCGATCCATGACAGCGGCTATGCCAGGGTGACAGATACGGAGTTGAAGACCAATTCGCAGATCACGTTGCAGGCGTGGGCCACGGTTCAGGGCACCGCCAAAACGGGAACCAAACCGGCGGCGAACCAGGCTTTGTGGCTGGGTTACAGAGACCGCGGCGAATACGACCCAAAAAAGCCGCAAGTGTTTGCCTATCACAATGTGGAGGCTGATGAGAATGGGCAGTTCCGCTTCGAGCGCGTGATGGCGGGCGAAGCGGAGGTGGCTAAGGCCATCAAGATCAGCGACCAGACGACCAGCTATTCGTCTGGGACAAACGTACTAGTGGAACCGGGGAAAGCGGCGGATGTGACCGTTGGCGGCTATGGGCGGCCAGCGGTGGGACGGATCGAGATCCCGGCGGATCTGAAGAAAGGTTCATGGATGATCGGGCGAGCCGACCTGAGGACCAAGGTGAAGATGCCGAAGTTCGAGATTCCGGACGAAGTCGAGAAAATGACGATGGAGGAGCAAAAGGCGTGGTATGAGAAGTGGAAGCAGACGCCAGAGGGCAAAGCGATGCTGGAGGAAGAGCGCAAGGCTTTCGAGCAGATTAAGAGCTTCGCTGTGCGTGTTGAAGGGGATGGGAGTTTCCGCGCGGATGATGTGACGGCGGGCACGTACACCCTGAACATCACGCTCGCTGATCTGCCGAAGGCCAAGCAGTGCGGGCCGGGCGAGGAGATTGCCATGGCGACTCACGAATTCACCATGCCGCCGATCGCGGGCGGCGTGAGCGATGTGCCGCTTGATCTGGGAACGCTGCCGGTTGTGCGTATCAACCGGGTGAAGGTTGGCGATGTGGCGCCAACATTTGTTTTCAAGACGCTCAATGGAAAGGAAGTCAAACTGGAGGACTTCAAGGGCAAGTACATCCTGCTGGACTTCTGGGCCACCTGGTGCGGTCCCTGCCGCGCTGAGACGCCGCACCTGAAAGCTATCTACGACGCCTTTGGCAAGAGCCAACGATTTGTCATCATCGGGCTGAGCATGGATGAAGCAGTGGATGCACCCCAAAAGTATGTCCAAAACAACGGCATCAAATGGGTGCAGGGTTTCCTGGGGCAAGGGCCGGCCAACCAAGCGGTGCCGAACTTGTACGGGGTACGCGGCATTCCGTCGATTTGGCTGATTGCGCCGGACGGCAAGGTGATCGCCAAGGATTTGCGGGGGGAAGGGATTAAGACGACGGTGGCGGCGGCGATCAAACAGTAGAACGGATTGACCTCACTCGTCTAGGGGGTCTGGGGAGTCAGGAGTGAATAATTGCACGTTTCGGTCGTTGAGCGAGACGACAAACCGCGTTGGCGGCGCTGCGTCATTCTACCCGTGAAGCCACTTCCACGCTCGCGTGTACTAGGGAGGCGTGGGCTCGGGCTTCGGTGTGGAGGATTGCTTCTTCTTGGCCGCGCCTTTCGCGGACGCATTGTGGACCGCGGCGGTCGTGCCCTGCGCGGATATCTCGGATAGCCGCGCCATGGCCACCTTGGAATCCTGCTCGCGCTGCGGGATTTGGGATTGAATGCCTGCGATCTTCGCGTCCAAGGAAACCAGCGTTCCCTGCCCCTGGCTGATCTGTTGTTGGTAGGAAGCGATTTCGCCTTGCAGGCGTGAGTTCTCGGAATCCGAGACCGGTTCCCGGCCTGCTCCTTGCTGCGAACTGGCAACGACTCCCGCCGTCAGCCGTCCCGCCAAATCTCGCCGCCCACCGGAACTCGCCCCCGCGCCGCCACCGGATCCGGTTGCGAGCCGGGCTTGGGCCGCGGCCAATTTTGCCTGCGCCGCCGCGATGTTTTTCGCGACCATCTCGCGCTGCGCCTGGAGGTCGGCCAACTGCTTCTGGAGCGATTGCACGGCGTTTTGCGCCGCTTCAGCATCCGCCTGCCCCTGCCGGTGCTCAGCCCGCGGCTTTCTTTCTTCCGGGGTCATCCACAGGGAGTTGAACTTGACCTTGCCGCTCGCCGCGTTGGACGCCTCCGCCCGCCAGTCAGTAACGCGCTGGGTTACGTCCGATGCGTTACTGGAGTTCGGATACGTTGCGAGGAACTTTTCAAAGGCGGCAATTCCCGTGGCATATTGGTTCGTGGTGAGTTCCTGGTTCGGTGTAAGGGTGTATTTCCCCAACGCCGCAAAATCCACCTTCTCCTGTTTCTGTTCGACACTCTCGCGGATGACGGACTTGATGTCTGCCTTGGGCACCTCCCGCTTGGCGAGAATTGTGCCGTGGTAAAAAATCGCCTCGATTTCAATCTGCGTCTCTGTCTCGGAGAGGATTTGTCCTTCCAGCTTCTCCCCGGAATTCAGAATCAACGTGTCGGCTTTCAGGTTCGCCGAAGCGCACAGCCAGAGCAGGTTGCTACAAACACAGAATAAAAGGCGGGGAGAAATCCCGCCCCTTTTCGTATTCCAGAGTCTTCCCGGCATTGACATTCGTTGCTCCGCCGTCCGCACCAGGAGATTTGTACCAACCGCGCTTCCCCCACGGCAAGGGCTTTCGGTGGCAATCTCGCTCAGACTCCGGCCATTGGCAAGCGCCCGGGGTTAACGCCCCGCCTTGTGGCAAGTGCTCCCTGATATAAATGGGGGTGACACCATGAGCATTGTGTTTACTGCGTTCTGGCATGGGGATGGATTCCCAATCAGCTCACGGTGCCACCCCCGAGACAAGTCTACGGCAGATCGGCAATCTGTTAAGTAAAAGACCTGTAAAACTTCGCCGCGCTAGCGCGGGAGAGTCACCGTGAAGAGAGCGCCGCCATCGGGCGCATCGGAATAGGTGACACGGCCTCCGTGAGCGTCCGCCAACGCTTTCACCAACACCAAGCCGAGTCCGAGACCTGCGGGCGCATCGGCGTGGTCGCCGCGGACGAACGGACGAAAGAGCCGTCGCCGCATGTCTGCCGGGATGCCGGGACCGTGGTCGCGAACCACCAGTGTTACCGAACGCTCCGATGCGGCGAGGGTGACGTGAATCATCCGATTGCCGGTCGTGCGCGCGTACTTTTCAGCGTTGTCGATAAGGTTTTGGACGATTCCCGCGACGGCATCGCGATCAAAACGCGCTTCGGGAAGCGCGTCGGCGATGGAAAGTTCGACGCGCGCGCCTGTCGCTTCGAGCGCGGGGCGCTGACGGTCGACACACTCGCGCACGACCGCTGCCAGGTCGCCGGGCGCGGGGCGCACCTGTAGCGCGCCGCGTTCGAGACGGGTGAACCCGAGTACGTTGGAAACGACGCGGCCCAGCCGCGCGGCTTCCTCGGCCACGCGGTGGGCGTAATCCTTCGAACGCGCCGGATCCCCCAGACCCTCCGCCAGCATCTCGCTGTACATGCGGAGGCCGGTCAGCGGCGTGCGCAACTCGTGCGCGGCGGACGCGGCAAATTGCGAGCGCTGACGGGCGAGCCGCTCGGTGTGCCACACCAGCATCACCACACACAGCCCCGCCACGCTGGCCGCCCCGACGCCGGCCAGAAACAGCTCCAGAAAGTTGGTTTCAGAACGATGCACCCGGAGATGGGCGGCGCTGAATTCCTTCGCCGCGCTGACGACAATGTACCAACCGGTGTTCTCCAGACGCGCGGCGACCACGTAGGCCCCAAAGTTTGCGTTGGGCAAAAAGCGGGCGGGTAACGCGGCGTTCTTGAGAGACTCGGCAACGGCTTCATTGGAGATGACAAAACCCTGGACCAGCACGCCTTCGGGCGTGGTGACGTCGCGCAAGGCCACGAGATGTTGGCCATTGGACGTTTGCATCGAGCACCACTGGAATCCGCCAACCGCGATGGCGACGTTCTTCTGCTTGTTGTCCTTCGAGGCCATCGCCCTGCGGGCCACAACATTGCCGGACTTTAGTTCCGAGTAGATTTGGCTGGCTTGCGCATTTTGCTGGTAGGCGTCGGATTCCATCACTTCGGTGCGCTCTTTCGATGACGCTTGTTGCGGCGCGGATGGAGGTGACAATGGCTTTGACGTTGAGGACGGCCCTGAAGAACTGGCGACGAGGTTCATCTCTGGCGGCTGCCCCTTTTGCAGCAACACGACACAAGCCGAAGCCGGTGCCGCCATCTGCAAGTCCTTCTGGATGGCACGCTGTGCGGCGGTTCGACGCACGTCTTCTCCGCCCACGTCCGCGTCGGGAAGCGTCGGCAGGGTAACCCGACCGGCCGGATCAATTTGGAAATACGTGCGCACCAACGGATCGGTCGGCCCTTGCGCCAGCGGCGAGGGGACGACGGACGCGCCTTCGGACGCTCCTTTCGGGTCGTGATAGAGCGACTGATAGTGGTAGAAGGGCCGATTCGACTCCGCTTCAAGCAGCGCGTCGAGCCGCTCTTGCAGGCGCCCCGCCAGTTGGCTGGCGGTGTCAGTCGCGAATCGACGCGGGCCGGCCTCGATCTGCGCCGCGTCGCGCCGCACTTCGCGGGAACCGACGATGTACCACGCGCCGCAGGGGACCACCAGCGCCACGACAGTCAAGCCCAGCGCCAACGTCGTGCGGCTCCGCCAGAAGTTCATGGCCGGCCCCACGCGTAGCCGACTCCTTTGACGGAAAGTATGATCTTCGGGTCGGAATGGTCGCGCTCGATTTTCTGGCGGAGATTGGCAATGGTCACGTCCACGGTGCGCGTTTCCATGTTTGCATTCGCGCCCCAGACCTGTTCGAGCAACTCGCTGCGCGAAACCGCCCGCGCCTTGTGCCGATGCAGCCAGCGCAGGATGCCGACTTCGCGGGGTGTCAGCGGGATGGTTTGGGGACCACGGCGCGCCTCGCAATGGCCCAGATCCACCCGGCAGCCGTCGGCCTCGATGATTTCTGGTTCGGCGGGCGCGGACTTGGCGCGGCGGCCCAGCGCCTCGATCCGGGCCAGCAGCTCGCGCGCGCCGAACGGCTTGGTCACATAGTCGTCCGCGCCGACTTTCAAGCCGCGGACTTTGTCTTCCTCGGAGCCTTTCGCGGTCAACATGAGAATGGGCAGATCCGGGCGCGCCTTGCGGAGCCGGTGGCAGACTTCGATGCCATCGAGTTTCGGCAACATGACGTCGAGCAGGATGAGTTCGAGTTCGGGATCCAAGCCGCGTTTGGTTGCCGCAAAACCGTCGGACACCATGACCACCCTGTGTCCCGCGCCCTGGAGCAAATCCACCAGCCCGTCCCGCAACAGGGGATCATCTTCGACGACGAGAATTTTCATGGCGCTTCCGTAGTGTAATCCGTCGCGTTGGCGGGGCAATGTAAAAGGTGTGTAAAAGCGGTTAGTTCATTCGGTGTTTTGTGATAAAATCAGGCCTGCAATGAAGAAAATCATTGGCCACGCGACGCTGGAGATCGTGCAGGGCGACATCACGGCGTTACGAGTGGACGCGATTGTAAACGCGGCCAACGGATATCTGAAGCACGGCGGCGGCGTGGCCGCCGCAATCTCACGCAAAGGCGGTCCGTCCATCCAGCAGGAATCAGATGCCATCATAAAGAGACGCGGGCCGCTGGAAACGGGTGACGCCGTGATCACGAGCGGCGGCAAACTCCCGGCGCGATTCGTCATCCACACCGTGGGCCCGGTCTGGAACGAGCACAGCCCGGCGGAGGCGGATCGACTGCTGTGCAAGGCCATGCAAAACAGCCTGGCGCTCGCCGAGGAACAGAGGTTGAAATCCATCGCCTTCCCCGCCATCAGCACCGGCATTTATGGATTCCCCATCGACCGCGCGGCGCCGCTCATGTTGGCGGAAGCCGCGAATCACCTCGGCGGCCGGACGGGCTTGGAGCGCGTGTTATTCTGCCTCTACGACCAGCCGGGCTATCAGGTTTTCGAGTCGGCTTTCAGGGCCATTTGAGACGTGTGGCGAACGATGGAATCGAGCAGGCGCGGGCTGAGCCGGCGCAGCCAGATGGCCAGCCGCGAGGAAACCGTCAACACAACCTGACGTTTGTGCCGCGCGCAACCACGCAGGATGGCGCGCGCCACCTTGGCGGGATGCTGTCCCTTGAACGGACTCATGCGGGTCCTGCTCCCATGGCGGTACATGTGATCGAAAAACGGCGTGTCGGTGTAAGTCGGCAACACCGAGATGACCTCGATTCCCGTGCCGTGCAATTCGATCCGTAGCGAATCGCTCAAGGCCATCAGGGCGAACTTGCTGGCGCAGTAGGCGCTGTTGCGCGCCGCGACCACCAGGCTCAGTATGCTGCCCACATTGACGATTTGGCCCGCGCCCTGCCGCCGCATGTGCGGCAACACCGCCTGGATGCAGCGGAGCGGCCCGTGGAAATTCACTTCCATGACCGAGTGCACCTCGGCGATCGGCATGTCCGCGACCGTCGCGCGCATGCCGATGCCAGCATTGTTCACCAGGATGTCCACGCGGCCCAGTTTCGACAACGTGGTGGCGACAAGCCGCTGCGCGTCCTCGTCCTTCGTCACATCGGCGGGAACCACCAGGAATCGGTCGCGCAGGTCGGGGTGCGCGTCCGCCACCTCGCGCAAGGTCGCCTCGGTGCGGGCCGCGAGGACAACGCGGGCGCCTTCGCGGGCAAAGGCCAGCGCGGTCTCGCGACCGATGCCACTGGAGGCGCCGGTGACGATGACGACCTTGTCCTGAAAGCGAGCGCTCATAGCGAAATCGATTTCTCTTCTCGACGCAGCGCGGCTATGGTACATGGCGGATCATGGGATTGGCAATGCTTGAGCCATGAATGCTGGATCCGTCACGCCGCAGAAATCCGTCCTCGCCATCGACGATGAATCCGAGATGCTCGAGATCATCAAAGAATGCCTGGAAGGCGAAGGGTTTCAAGTCCTCACTGCGGACGGACCGAAGAAAGCACTGGAAATCTACGAAGAGCGCTGGCGGGAGATCGGGCTTGTCCTGTTGGATTACCTGATGCCGGATATGACGGGCGATTTGGTTTTTGATTGTTTCCAACGAATCAATCCGGACGTGCGCGTCATTTTGTTGACGGCCTACGAGGACCGTGTCGCCCGCACGATGTTTGAAACCGGACTGCGCGGCTACATCCAGAAGCCGTTCTACATCGAAGACCTCGTGCAACGCGTCCGCGAGGAACTGAGCCAGGGTTGATCCTGTCGGCGCGAGATCACAAAACCACTGGAAAGGGCGCGGCAAAGAGATTAGATTGCGCCATGAGCGAACGATCCGAAGAATTGGTGCTGGTGCATCACGTGCGCGACGAATGGGAAGGCAACATCGTCGTCGGCTACCTGCGCGAGAACGGGGTCGAAGCGACGTTGCAAAGCCCGCCGTCCGTGCCCCCTTTGGATCTCGTGGAGAACCTCACCGGCACCGGCAAGATCAACGGCATCTTCGTGCTCGAACACGAAGCGGAACACGCGCGCGGCCTCCTGAAGGAGTTTCTGCAGGCAGGCGGACACGCCGAGGGCTCCGATGAAGCTGACGTGCAACATTGACCAGCGCGGACGCAAGGCGCGCCTGGTGGGCGGCATCGTTGTCGGTTTGTGCGGCGTCGCCCTCATTATCACGGGCGCGCTCATCAACTCGCCGGGAATGCTGATCGTCGGCATTTTTCTCTGCGTCACCGGTTCGTTCATGATCTTCGAAGGCGCCCGTGGCTGGTGCGCCCTGCGCGCCCTCGGCATCAAAACACCGATGTGAGGGAACGCCGCCGGTAGTAGGCAGAGACTGGTTTCCAGGTCCACCTTTGGTTACCACCCAAGCAATTCCTTGGGGCTGGCTGGGTTGCGGCGGGAATCGCAAAAACACTGGAAATTGCGCGCGAAAGCGACTACACTATCGCCATGGGCGAACGCGAACCTTACCGGGAAGCTTCACAACCACACTGACGGGCAATGAAATGGTGGGCTAAGTACGTTACGAAGTGGTGGGTAAAATACGTTACGGCAATACAGAATTGGCCGCTACAACACGCTACGGCATTACTTCTTTTCACGGGGTTCCTCGCTCTCGTGGTGATCCTGATTCTCACACTGGGGTGGCAGTTCATTGCTTATCTCCGAGTGGTCCGCAATCGTGCCAATCGTTCCATCGGCTACCACGACTTCCTGGCGATTCGGGCCGCGGTGTTGACCCATGCAGTTCCCGCGCGGATTGGTGACCTGAAGTTGATGTCGATGCGGGTCAGGGACGCCGGAAAAGTCGAGGTCTGGACCGGGGAAACTCGCAAGCCTCAGGATGCGCGCGGAAGGGTATTTCGACTGCACAGAATCGGTGGTCTTTGGCAAGTCATCGGCGAAGACCCTTGGACCCTGTAGGCGCGGAGTCCGGGCCATTCATCCAACGGTGGCGCGCCCCGCAGGATTTTTTCCACTCACACTTTGTCCCGAAAGTACTCGATGGTCTGGCTCAGACCGGTCTCCAGGCCCACTTTCGGTTCCCACCCGAGCAATTCCTTGGCGCGATCGATGTTGGGGCGGCGCTGTTTGGGGTCGTCCACGGGCAGCGCCTCATAGGTGATTTGGCTCTGGCTGCCGGTGAGTTTGATGATGAGTTTGGCGAAATCGACGATGGTGAACTCGGTCGGGTTGCCGATGTTGACCGGCTCGTGGAAATCGGATCGCGAGAGTCGATAGATGCCATCGATCAGATCGCTGCAAAAACAGAAACTGCGGGTCTGTTGTCCTTCGCCAAACACGGTGAGCGGTTCGCCGCGCAACGCCTGGCCAATGAACGCGGGGACGACGCGGCCATCGTGCAACCGCATCCGCGGGCCGTAGGTGTTAAAGATGCGGACGATGTGGGTGTTGATCTTGTGGTAGCGATGGTAGGCCATGGTCATGGCTTCGGCGAAACGCTTGGCTTCGTCGTACACGCCGCGGGGGCCGATGGGATTGACGTTGCCCCAGTAGCTCTCGGATTGCGGATGTTCGAGCGGGTCGCCGTAGCATTCGGACGTGGACGCGAGCAGGAACCTCGCGCCCTTGGCCTTGGCGAGGCCGAGGGCGTTGTGCGTGCCCAGCGAGCCGACCTTGAGCGTCTGGATCGGGAGTTGAAGATAGTCGATGGGGCTGGCGGGCGACGCGAAATGAAATACATGGTCCACGCGGCCGGCAAGATAAATGTATTGGGTCACGTCGTGATGGATGAACTGGAAGTTCGGGTTGCCAGCCAGATGCGCGATGTTGTCGGTGTTGCCCGTGACCAGATTGTCGATGGCGATGACGCGATGACCTTCAGCCAGAAGGCGGTCCGAAAGATGCGATCCGAGAAAGCCGGCGCCGCCGGTGACAACCGATACGGGGGTGGAGGGAGTCAATGTCATGGCGCTGTCTGATTCGCAGAATTCATGCCGCCGGGCAACAAAAAAGCGCGGGCCCGCAACTTATTTTGCCCCAAAGCCCGTCACCACGACAGGCACGGTGCGGACGAGAATCTTGAAGTCAAGCCAGAGCGACCAGTGGTCGATGTACTGCAAGTCGAGCTTCATCCACTGATCGAAGCCGATCCGGTTGCGGCCGCTGATCTGCCAGATGCAGGTAATGCCGGGCTTCATCGAGAGGCGGCGGCGGTGCCAGGGGTCGTACTGTTGGACTTCGCTGGGAATGGGCGGGCGGGGGCCGACGAGGCTCATATCGCCCACCAGGACGTTCCAGAGTTGCGGCAATTCGTCGATGCTGGTCCGGCGCAGGAACCGGCCGAACGGCGTGATCCGCGGGTCTCCTTCCATCTTGAAAACCGGGCCGCTCATTTCGTTGAAGATTTCGAGTTCGGCCTTCAACATTTCGGCGTTGGTGACCATCGTGCGAAACTTGTACATGGTGAAGAGCCGTCCGTGCAGACCGCTGCGCCTCTGCTTGAAGAGGACCGGCCCGGGCGAAGTGAGCTTGAGGATGACGGCACAGGGCGCCATGACCAGCGGCCCGAGTATTGCCAGCCCGAGCATCGCGGCGGCGAGGTCGATCAGCCGTTTGCAGACCAGTTGCCAGGAGATCTCCGGTGTCGTGCGGAAAATCAACAACGGCTTGCCGTAGAAATCGTCCACCGTGGCCCGCGCGATGGAGGTCTTTACGAAATCGGCCACCAGCCAGGCCTCGACGCCCTCGACCTCGCAGGCCACAATCGCCTTTTCGATTTCACTGAATGTGGTCTGCGTGACGTTAAAGACCACGCAACCGACGGGGTAGCGGTGCAACATCTTGCGAAGTTCCGTGAGCAGGTTGTTGTCGGGGTCGAGTTTGGCGGCGACGCGCAGGCTCCATTCGGGGTGCTCGTCCAACAACCCGGCAAACTCGGCATTGCGTTCCGCCGATCCCACCAGAATGACTTCCGTGACCTCCTTGCCGCTGCGGGCGCGACGGGTCATGTGCGCCTGGAAGATACGGTCCTTCACAAACAACGCGACGACGCTGAACAGCGCAAACATCAGAACGACGCTCCGGCTCAGCATCGCCAGCCTGAAAAAGTATAACGCCGCCATGATCGCCAGCAAGCAGATGGCGCAACTCTTGACGAGAATCCAGACGGTGTTGCGCTGCCGGAGCTTGTGCGCGCGGGTGTAGAAGCCGTTGATATCGAGGAGAAACGGGTACAAGGGCAGGATGACCAGATAGAGCCATTTGTAATAGCGAAACGGGGCGATCATGCCGAACTCGATGGAGTACCCGAGGAAGCGATTCTGGAAGGGAAACGCGTAAGCGAGCTGCTCGCGCAAGGCGTGGGCGAACCAGAAGACGATGGCGATCAGCAACCCATCGCCGAGCTGGTTGGCCTGGATGATGAATTCTCGTTGCTTTCTCGGCATCAGTATACTCAGGCGTTCCGCGGGGGCCAATCCAGTACACTACCCAAGCAACCGGTGTGCCGCGCCACCCGGCTACTTTTCGACCAACGTCGGGTAGATGCCCTGTACAAAACTGGTTGCCACCTTCATCGCATACTCCTCGGACGCGGCGGTCCCGCCTTCAGTCGCGTCGCCTCGTATCGGTACGTCAATCAAAATGTACGCCCAGCGATGGTTCGTGTTGCGCAGAATGCGGTCCTTGGACGTCCAATAAATGCGCTGCCAATGAGAGGCAGTGATCCGGTCCTTTCCCACAAACCAGTAGAGGAAGATCGATCTCGACTGCCCCACTCGCCCATCCGGGAACTGCGCGAGGCGCGTCCCATTCATGCGCATCACCGCCAGCGTGCCTCCGGCTGCGGCGGCCACGGGTATCGTTTCCATGTGCTCGTTGATGGTCCAACCTTGTCCCGGCAAACAAAGCTCAGGCCGGTGAATGCTCGTGGCCTCGCGTCCGGCCAGTATGATGGAGCAATACACTTGGTCGCCGTGCGTATTCCTGAATAGCCGCCGCGAGCCTTCCGTATCCTGCGGCAGAAGTTCCTGCTCTTCTTTCGTCAATCCCTGCTTCTCGCTACCCGTCCAATCGCCTGCCTGATCGACCAGGAACGGGGTTCCGTCGGGATAAAGTTTCACCCCCGGCTCGGAAGTTTTCGTCACGTCTGAGGTCGTCGCCGTGAGCCACACCGCGCCTCCCAAAACGCCCACGATAACGGCAATGAGGACCCGGCTCGGCGAATGCCGCGACACGATCGACGGCTGGATGGTGGAGGTTTCGGTTTGACTCATGCTGCTTCTCCATCAGACGAGCGACAATTCATCGTCGTGGGGCCCGCGGTCCTTGGGTGGTTTCCCCCAATTTTGGAATATGCGGCGATACGGAAAGTTCAACAGGACCCCGATGATTACCATCGTCGACAACGCAACGCCGAAAACGATATAACCCGAGTACTCGTGGTAGGCCCGGCCCGCCAACTCCTGCCCATAAACCTGCGCGACCAGCGCGATCGACGTGACGCGCGCCATGTTGCCCAGGACCGCCAGCGGCATCGCGCTGAGGAACAGCACCCACCGTTTCCACTGGGCGTGCTGGGTCACGTACCCGTATGCCGCAGTCACCGTGGTCAAGGCCATCAACGACCGAATTCCGCTGCACGGGTCGGCAACATCGAACTGAAACACGGCGGAATAAATCGCCGTGCCGCGACGGATGGTTTCGATACCAAACCAGTTCAGCAATGCAGTCGATGCTTGCGCCACCATCATCCGCAACGGAAATCCAACGACCTCATCCAGAAAATTCAAGGGGATCATCAACAGCAGAAATGTGATGGGAAAGAACAACTGGCGAAAAAGCTGGCGGCCACCCAGCGTCAGGGTCAGCCCGTACAACAATAGGACAAACGAGAACACCACCGCGCGCGGTTGCACGGCCTTGACGCCCAAATAATATATCGTCATCGCCACTGCCACGACTGCCACCCCGCCCGGAAGCGGCTTAATGCTCGCCGTGGAAACATCCGCCCATTTCCACCACACCAATCCAATCGCAATCAGCGGGATCAGGGGCCCGTGGGAGTAGTTGGAAATGTTGCTCCAGTGGCTCATAAGCCATCGGTAGCACGATAACCGTACAACTCCGTGAGCCTCAACCGCTTGCACGAAATACGCGTAGTAGATCAACCCAAGTGTGACAATTCCAAGCGCGACTTTTGCCCAGTCGATGGAACTGGGGGAGAATTTGATGGCGGCAGTCGAGGTCCCGTTACTCATTCAAAATTGAGGGTCAATTACTTGGAAAACCTTGTTATCTTAAGGCCCCCGCGCATTCTTGTCAAACCTCCCCTGCTTGCCGCCGCGCCGCCTGTCGGCTACCATTGCGCGATGAAACGGCTCGCTTTTCTTGCCCTCGCCCTCGCCTTGGCAAGTTGTCAGCACTCCGCCCAGCCTGGCCCTCCGACCCTCATTTTCGCCCGGGGCGCGGATTCGCAAAAACTGGACCCCGCCGATGTCGATGACGGTGAATCGATCAGGGTCCTCGTCAGCATCTCCCAAGGTCTTGTCCGCTTCAAACATGGCACCACCGAGGCCGAGCCCTGTCTCGCCACTTCCTGGACGATCAGTCCCGATGGCCTCACCTACACCTTCAAGCTCCGCGAGGGCGTCCGCTTCCACGACGGCACACCGCTTGACGCCCAAGCCGCCGCGTTCAGTTTCCTGCGCCAGATGGACAAATCCCACCCCGCCCATCTGCCCGACGCCACGTTCGCGTATTGGTCGGCCATGTTCAACATGATCACCGCGGTCGAAGTCGTCGACCCGATGACCCTGCGCGTTCGTCTGCGCGAGCCGCATGCGCCGTTACTGGCCAGCCTCTGCATTCCGGCCGCGCATCTCATCAGCCCGAAGTTCATCGACCAGCGTCATCCCGTCGGCACCGGCCCATTCCGGTTCGTCGAATGGACGCCCAATGAACGCATCGTGCTCGAAGCGAATCCCGACTATTGGGAAGGCAAACCGAAAACCGAACGCCTCATCTTCAAGGTTGTCCCCGACTCCGCCACGCGCCTGATCCAACTCCAAACGGGACAAATCCACGCCATGGACGGCATCGACCCCAACGGCCTGTCCATCATCCGCAGCGACAAGTCGCTGAAACTTATCACCGCGCCGGGGCTGAACATCTGTTACCTCGCGTTCAACTGCCAGAAGCCGCCGCTCGACAATAAATACTTGCGCCGCCTTATTGCGTCAGCGATCCACAAGAAAGATATTATCGACGCCGTCTATCGCGGGGCGGCTATTGTCGCAAGAGATCCGCTGCCACCTTTTGTTGCCGGTCACAACGACGTCATTCCCGACCAGATGACACCTGACATCGACCGACCCTTACCGGTCATCACGCGTCCTCTCCGTCTCGAAGTGATGACGAATCCGCGGCCTTACCTGCCCAATCCACTCCGAGCTGCGGAAATGATCAAAGCTGATCTTGAGAAGGCTGGAATCAAAGTCGAAATCGTCCCGAACGAGTGGGGCTCGCATCTGGATCGCACCCACCACGGCGAACATGAGATGGCGTTGATGGGTTGGGTCGGCGACACCGGCGATGCGGACAATTTCCTCTACGTCCTGCTGGACAAGGACACCGCCATCATGGGCTCCGCGTTGAACATCTCCTTTTGGAAGAATGACGCCTACCACGACCTCATGCTTGCGGCGCGGCGCGAACTCGATCCGGGAAAGCGCGCCAGCCTCTATCGCAAAGCGCAGGAGATTATCTACGAGGAAGCGCCGATGGTTCCGCTGGCGCACGCGGAATCGCTCATGGCCTGCCGCGCGAACGTGGATGGCATCCACTTCGAACCCAATGGCGACATCCTCTTCCAGGATGCTACGGTGAAGGGAGCACGCGGAACACCGTGAAGCGTCCGCCTTCCGCCACCCGCTGGAAATGGGTCAGTCGTTCCGGCTGGTTTTCGAAGAGCATGGCTGCGCAGTTCGGATCGAGCGGCCCCGTTTTGTCCGCCTTGTAGCGCCGCGATTCCGGCCCGCCGTGGGTGAATCCGACATCGTAGACGAAATAGTCCGCGCCGTACTTTCGCGCGAACGCGTAGAACCGTTCCTCGCTTCCGTAGATCGCCTCCAGCATTTCGCGATAACGTTCGCGGATGCGCGCATTCTCGAACTTCGAGTGCATGATGGTCGGCCTTTCCGTGTGCGCGAGCAAGACGGGCGATTCGGAGATCGCGGCGAGCAAGACGGCGTTCGTCGGCGTGTGCTCCTGCAACCATCGGACGATCGGGCGATACTCGGCCGGCGCAGGCTGCTGCCGGTCCAACGGCTGAAAGTTTAGCGTCATCAATTGTCCCACCGCGGCGGCAAAGACGGCCAACTTCCACCGGATGGACCCCGCCATCAGACCCGCCGCCAGCACGGCGGCGGCAAACCCCAGGAACGTGAAATACCGCAACACCATCCACGCCAGCGGCGCCAGCAGCAGCGTGAATACGATGAAAATGTTCGTCGCACAGGCGTCCGTTTTGCGGCTGGCCAATCGCATGGCCGCCACCAACCCGAGAGGCCCGCACCATTTCAGGCTTCGCCAGAACTCGCCCCACTCCGCCGTGTTGAACGCGCCGCCCTCCCACAACACGCGCGCCTCCCACGGAAGCATCGCGGGATTGTCCGGCCGCTGTCCCAAGAAACGCAGTTTGTAGAAGAAAAGCTGATAGACGTGCGCGTATTCCCCATAGGACTTCTGAAACAGCAAGCTCAACGTCAGCCACACCGCCGCCCAACCCGCAAAGATGATCGTTGCCCGTTTTCGTCCGCCATTGATCCACACCGCCAACGTCAGCGCGTACAGCACGCACATCGTCGGTGAGAGAAAGAGTTGTTTGGCCCGCAGCACGGGAACCAGCACGCTGCCGGCGGCCAGCGTCAGCACGAACCACGGAATCCGCGGCGTTTCACCCCGTCCGAGATACACCAACACCGCCGCCACGACGAACGGCGCCATTACGAACTGCGTCAAATGCCAGCTCGCCAGCGCTGCGAGCCAGAACAGCGCCGCGGGAATCTGGTGGCGCTTTTTCTGGTCTTGCAGCGCCCGCACGGTGAAGAAGAGCGCGAAGATGATGAGCGGGATGGCGAAATCCTCCCGCAGAAAGAGGTTCTTCACCGTTCGCCCGTAGCTCGGATACAGCGCGGCGTAGAGCGCGCTCGCGAACAGGCCCGCCCCGTCGCTCCGCCAGAGCGCCCGCGCCAGAAAAAACACCGCGAACAACGACAGGCTCGAAACCAGACACGCGTACCAGACAACGAAAACGTGAAAAGGCGTCGATGGGTTCAACCATCGGTACAACACGCCGACCGGCGCTTCCATCGCGACCGTGAACTCGGCCCAGTCGTCAATCGTGTCGGGATACTGGACGTTGCGGTCGTGCTGGAGTTGGTTCCATTCACTGACCGGATGTGTGGCGAAAAACTTCGCGAACCGGTACTGAAACGCGCACTCACTCCAGAATTGCCCGACCTCGTCCTGCGTGTCCCACGTCGGGTTCGCGAAGATCTTGGCCGTCTTCAGATGAACGTGAACGGCGTAGAGCAGACACACCGCCGCCAGGCACAAGCCAAGTCGCTTCCCCGAATTCATCGTGGACGCGATTCTTAACCCCTCCCGCCCCCGAATACAAACCTGTTGTGGCCGCGTCCCCGGCGTGGATCAGTGGGGCACAACCGGGGAAGAAACGGCCGGCTTCGGGGCAAGCCATTCGGCCAGTGCCAAGGCAATAGGCACGGTGGCGGGTTCCCTGAAGTTTTGGACGAAGTTGGCGAACGCAGTGGACGCGGATTCATCGGCATTGTCACTGAGGGCGCGGACGATCACACAGGGCACCCCGTTGGCCTCGCACACGCGCGCAATGCCGATACTCACCATGTCCACCGCATCGGCTTGGAAGGTCTCCCGCAGCCATTTCCGTTTCGCCGTGCTGGCAATGAACGAATCGCCGCTCACGAGGCGTCCTTGACGGACAGTGCATCCTTCATTCCGAACTGGTTGAGGGATCCCATTCGTCAAAATGCCTTGCGCCGTTTCTGCCGCATTGCTCTGCAACGCCGCGCACTTCTTCCAGTAGTCTCCCGAATTCTGGCTTCTGGCTTCCGACTCCTTTTTCACCTCAAATCCACCCGTCGTCTCCTTGCCTTCCTGATGATTCACCACGTTGGTCGCGACGAACAGGTCGCCCACTTTCCACTCGTCGTTGAGATTGCCCGCCACGCCGATGGAAATGACCCGGTCGATCTTGTAGCGCGTCAGCAACGCTTGCGTGACCATTGCGGAGTTGAGATTGCCCGCGCCCGTGCGGACGATGTAGAGCTTCTCGCCCTTGCGGTAGCCAATGGTAACCCGGTGTTGCGCAAGTTCGACCGGCTGGCCGACGATTTTGATTTCCCTGCCAAGCGCGCTTTGTTCGGACGGCAGCGCGACGAGAATCGCCGTGTCGGCGAGACCGGAGGACGAAACCAGGAGAGCGGTTACAATGGTTAAGATTGATTTCAATGCGGCAACTCGATTCATTCAAACAGGGCAATCGGCCATGTGCGAGTGTGCGGGACTGGCCCATTTCCGGACTCTGTCGTAGCCGGGATCGCGCCGGCTAGTGGGCGGCACAGTCAAGGGCTTTGGTGTGGTTGATTCGTGCTCACTTCGGATTCGTACTTCTTCCAATCGTTGATGTACGTTTGGGAATCCGGATCCTGCATAAACACGGAGAAGCCGGGAACCCTCGGCAACGGCTTCGGGGGTGGTACACCTACGCGAATCGGCGCGTCCACAAAACCACGTGAGTTGACTGCATCACCGGCCAGATAAGCCAATCCGAGCATCGCGTGATATTGGACTTCCTTATCCGTATCATCCAAAGCTGCACGGAGAACTGGTTGTAGCGCCGCCCTTGTCTCTTCACTTGCGAGGTTACGAAGGGCGGACATGGCTGCTCTGCGCAACTCCGCGTTCTTCGAGTTCATGAACTTCACGAGATCGACGGTGGCCTGAGGATTGCGAATCCGTCGCAAACTCTCTGAGATCTCGGAGGCGGCGACTGCATGTGATTCGGCATATGTGACCGCGCTGGTCAGGGCCGAAACATCCCCGCGTTCAATTCGCATCGCCATGGCGACACCGACAATCTTCTCATCCACACCCCCACTTAACCGATCGAGCAGTTCTTTCTGTTTCGCACCTCTCCTCCCCCAATCTCGCAGCACCCTGATGGCCGACAAAGCAGCCTGTTTGTCCTCCGTTCCTGCAGCACCGATTAGCTCGTCTTCGAGTTGGGCACCCGCGTCCAGGTTCTGGTTCGAGTTCTGTAGACTTCGAGGAGAAGTTGGGAGGATCGAATCAAACGCGCTCTCCTTTGTGGCTGGATCTTGGGCCAATTGATAAATTCGTTGGGCCGCAATCAACGGTTCCATGAATACAACGCATCGCTTATGCTCGTAGAACATATGCAGTTCGTTTGTCGCGCTTTCGGGCAGACTCCCCTCAAAATGCAACATTTGAAGGACTACCTGGACTGTACCAGTGGAGATGGTGCCTTTCATTACGTGATCGATGGTCAATCCGGCTACAAGCCAATGGTTTCCTGCGGCGAGGTCATCAAGTTTGGATTCGATTATCGCCCCCCCCCCGAAGGTGCCTGTGCAGATTATGGGGGCATTGGCAACGAGGTCCTCCAAAGACCGTGCGCCTAACATCCCAACAACGGCACCCGCAAACAGGCAGGACGCCAAGAATATGAACGTGAAGACATGTGGTCGTTTCGGGCGCATAACTGTTCTCTCCGTGATTCCTATAGCGGCTCTAGTATTGTCTCCCATTGCCACGATTATACTGTACATTATGAGCGTCGATCAGTACACCCTGACCCGCCGAGAGGCTGCCTGCGTAATATAATTGTTGAGCGTGCTTGACGTGTTCATCGGCGTTTGGACATGTGGGGCACACTGTTGATGGGTAATAAATAAGCGGTATATATGCAACTGATGCCCCGTAAACGTCACCGAATTCGTCTGGTGTTGCAGCTAATGTTGTTGTCGGCGTCCAAGTGGGGCTGGGCCAGCTCGAATTAGGTTGGTCCGGAACCCAAGAGCCGAAGACTTCGTTCATCTGAAGCGGGTTGGGCATAGGATTACCAAAGTAATCCGCAATTATAAAGCGGTATGTGGATTTGTAGCCGAGCAGATATGGGACGTCTACCGGAAAACCCAGCATAAGCGTCGCACTCATGGGCACGCTAACGGTAAAAGACTTTGTAGACGTGGGCCGACCGTTGTAGGAAAACTGTACGACCACGTCACGCGGTGCCGTACTGAAGCCAATGGTCGTCAAGTTCACTGTGTTATCATCGTTGACTGTAATGCTCGAGCCAGAGGTCGTTCCCTTGCTGAGGATAACTTTGTCCGCTCCCGACACAATGTCCCAACGAAATGTCCCCGTTGTCGTTCCCACAGCGGTGAGCACTGTGCTCAAAGCATAATTGGCAGGAGTCGCCCCGTTGAACCACCACAGGTCGGATTGGCTTGAGGTCAATTGAATGATTGTCACAGTGCGAGTGGCTTTGCACCCCTTGTGGTCTGTCGCAGTTATATCCGCCGAACCAGGGCCATGCCCGATAATTTCGCAAATGTCATCGGCCGGCATTGAGAGGATGAACACGGGAGCGGTTGCTATGGAAGGGTCGGAGGTAGTCCATGTGTATGGCGCCGTTCCGCCTGAAGCAGTCAGCTTGAGACTTGTGTCATCGCTAACATCAACGACGGGGTAATACAAGGTCGAGCCTATAGACATTTCGCTGTCCGTCAGCGTGTAATCCTGCTCCGAGGTGCCACAATGGGCCGTGATGGTGACGGAGCCTGAGAAGCTTGAGGCAGCCGTGAAGATCGCAGTGCCTCCGGCGCCTGCGGCCATGGAGCCCGCGCTACTGGGGTTTACCGTCCATGTCGGAGTGCCATCGGGCCAATCAACGTCAGGATAGGGATAGGCGGTCAGAGTCACCGAGCCGCCCGCGCATACAACATCGGCATCGGCCGCCACACTGCTGACACCGACAACCGTCACCGTGTATGTTTCCACGTACCTCGTGTTAGTGTACGGACAAGCGGAATCTGATGAGATTCCATAAACAGACGCATTGAAATTGTATATTCCAGGCGTCGAGGGATTCAGGTAGACGGGGCTGTTCGGCGACCACACGGTGTTCGGCGAGTAATCCACTGAGCCGAGATCCTCTGTTGTTTCCCACGGATAGCAATTCCAATAGAGCTCTTGATACTCATGGCCAGAGTTGAAGGTAGTCCCCACAACAGCCGGTGTGTCCACAGGATCGCCCGCGCGAATGACCTCGCCGTCAAACTCCAAGCCGCCGGGATTGTCAACCGATCCGAATGGGTCACAGTACGGTTCTCCAGGATAGGGGTCACCTTCACAGCACCCGTTACCGTCACAGGATGTACCTGGCGGACAGACGTTTGAACAGTTCCCGTGGCCATCACAAGTCCGACAAAGATTGGGGTTGCAGACGTTTGAACAGTTCCCGCTGCCGTCACAGATCAGGCAATCCTTCGGGGGGCAAGCGGGCTGGCACACGCCACCGGAACAGCTTGGGTAGCACGGGTTGGTGCAGATAACGCCCGCGCAAGGATCATAGTGCGATTGTGCTTGAGAACTGACAGCGACGCTCATCAGAAGGCAGAATACGCCCGTTAAAGTCAAATGGCAGAAAGGGTTGCCCGAGAGAATTTTCATTTCGCGCGCACACGGTTTTGGATGTCCAAGCGAGGCTCCTTGCTCAGCGCCGATTGTTTCAGACTGTTGGCCGCGCTGACATCGCCCTGAGCCTGCAGACAGCAGCCGCGCAGATAGACCGCGCCCCAGTAAATCTTATGGACCCACCGCATCTTGGCATTTTCCGGCAGTGTGTTGGTGATCTCATCGGCGAGCTTTTGGGCAGCGGCAAAATCCCCGACATTGAATCTTGCAATCGCCAACTCCAGACGGCCCATATTCGCCCATGGGTGAGTGGGGAATTTCCGGGCTACCGCCTCGAGAATCGGCACGGCGTTGGTGTTTGCGGATTGCCAGTTAAGAAATCCAATCGTCTCATCTGTGCGCGCCTGCAATTGGGGGCGCCCCTTTTCCTGATCGGCCAACCACTGAAATGCATCCAGCGCGGCCTGTTTGTTCCCAGTCCCGACCAACGCAAGCGCCTTATACCAGTAGCACTGATACTTATAGTCATCCGGCGTGTCATCGGTTGCCGAGAAGTCGCCGGCATAAGTCTGAAAATGATCCAGCGTCTGCTGCGACTGTTCAAAGTCCGCCATTCGTCGCAGAACCCGGAAATGAATCAGGTAGCGATCCGGGGGAGTTGCCGCCCGTTGCAGAGCTTGCCGGGCCAACGACAAGCCGCTGGCCAGAAACTTCTGCGCGAGTTCTTTATTCCCGCTCATCTTGTAATGATAGGCCACATTCAGATGGACGTTGTAATCCTGGATCGCGGCGGCCCGATTGGTGATGGTGTTCAGAATCTGCGCGGAAGTGTTCGTATCTCCCAGCGAGTCGGCGGCGTTCAGGGCGCTGGCGTACGCCAGCATCACCAGCCGGTCGTTGTGCGGGAAGCGCGGGGGGTATTGGAGGTAAAGCTGAAGCGCGCCTTGCAGATCGCCGTCTTTCTCCTTGAGAGCGCCGAGTTGGTGCAGCGAGGCGGCGGCCCAAGTGTTGGTGGAGCCGCCCGAAATCGGAATCCGGTAGTTAATCTCGGCAAGCTCGTCGCGGCCCTGATCGTGGTAGAACTTGGCGAGGCGATAATGCGCGTAGTCTTGTTGCTCCACGGACGCGAAGCTCTGGATTTTGGATTCCAGGTCCTGAACGCTGGCCGCGTAGTCTTTCCCTTGATTCGCCCGGCTCTCGGCGAGAAAGAGGAACGAGTTCACCGTTTCTTCCGCCGAGCCCAATGGCATCGCGCAGATGGCGGCATAATTGGTTTCGGCCTCGGCCCAGCGTCCGAATTTGCGGGCGTTGCTGGCCAACTGGCGGAGGGCGTTGAGCTGGTCCCCCGCACTGCCGGACGACAAGCCGACCACTTGTTCGTCAAGCTCCCGCCACAAGGGCTGGTTGCGCCTCTTCAGTGCCGCGCTGGCTTGTTTCAAGAAATCCAGTTCCAAAGCGCCCGCGCCCGCGAACTGCATCTGGCCCTGCTGCACCCATTGCGCGACGAGATCATCCTGTTTTTGCAGCATCAACGCCTCGAGCAAGCCCGCGTACGCCGCCGGCTGCTCATGATTCAGGTTCGGCAGGTCGATCACGCTTAGAAAATTCGTGACCGCTTCGTCGTTGCTGTCCATCGCGGTCGCGATATTGCCGAGCAACACGGTTGCACGGCGCACGAATTGATTGGCGAGCGTTCCGCCGGCGGTGGTGGTTTGGGCCCATTGCCTGGCCAAGTCCAATTGTGCGTGATTGTAGAAACACTGGGCGATCTCAACGGCCGCTTTGGTGCGGTTGACTTCCACTGTTTCCGCCACCATCGCCGGATCGATGATGACGGATGGGTCGGACGACTGGAGCGCGGGAGCATTGGTGGCCTGCTGGTAAATGGCGGTCGCCGCCAATTGCGCGGCGTCGAGGTCGTTGGCTGCCAGCGCTGTATTTAGCGGAATGAGACGTTGATCAGCTGGCTGGTGGCTCTTGGTGCGGGCGAAGGCGGTGGAAGCGCAAAGGCTGACGGCGAGAAGGCCAACCAGCCAACGACAGGGAGGCTTGGACACGTTCGCCATGACAATCATTGAGGAACTCTCCTATCGACCACACTCACCACAGAAATTGTCTGGGCCTTTCGGCCCAGGGGGGCTGGCACCCCCTCGCTCTTTTCAGTGAGAAGAGCGCCAGCCAAATTCGTTATGCGTTTCGGACGACGCTAAACACGGCGTTGACATCCACGCCGAGACGTTGCCAGTGATGTTGGTCCGACCGAACGCGTTGGTCAAAATCCTTGCGATTGCAGAACAAACTGTACTCGTCCATGCCGTTTACCAAAGAACGGGGCAGATCGATTTTCTTGAGCCCGTAGAGGAATTCGGCATGTTGACGGCGCGCGCGCGCCGCGTCGATGCTGGGAAAGATCTTGTTGGCCATGTGGGGGGCGTCGGCCTTGGCGTAGGTGCGGCCCGGCAGTGGCACCATCTTGTAGACTGTTATGGGGCTGGCTGAGAGATCCCGGCACAGCCAGGCTTTCTGGTAGAAGCCGAGACGAAGTTTCAGGGGAGAATTGCCGAAGAAACCAAGGAAAGGGATGGCGGCGAGAAGTGTTGCGGCAGTTTGCAGGAAACCACGTCGGTCAAGGGGCCGCGCACTTACGATATCGCCACCTATGTTCGGTCTATGCGCCTTGCGCATCACCTGCTACCTGCGGTGTTCCAGCCTGCCGTCAGGAACGGTCCGCTACTACCTCACCGAACTAAGGCGACCGATACGCCAAGCTATGCCGACTTGTCAACAACTAATAACGATGTTTCAAGACATTTTTTCTTGCATCCCTGTGGGCTGATGATTTGGAGGCTTGAGACGGCGTGAGGTGCAGTGAGGCGCAGTGAAACGCAGTGAGGACGGAAGAAGAGACACCACTATTGGGTTGGCCGGGAACCGGCCAACCGTTTACTCAAACGTCATGCGAACCGCGTTTGGGAATCCGGCTCCATCCCGCGGGTACGCTCCCGGTGTGACCCGGTCGAAGTGTGGTTGTGGTCCTACGGCACCAACCGCACGCGGTAGAATCGCGCGGGGCTGTTGGTCGCGCCGCCGCTGTCAAGGTAGTTGGTCACAGAGCCGACGGTGTTGGTGACGGTAAACAGATCGGCGAAGTCGTTGGTGAAACTACCGCCTGCGTCGCCCGTCGCTACCTGTAGCGCATTCGTCTTGTCGCTGCCCATCGTCCAAGTCACGCGAACATCGTCACTTTCCTGCGCGATGCCAGTGATGCGAAACGCCGACGCGCTGTTGGTCGGGTCGGTGCCCGACAGAAACTCGTTGGTGTTGCTCATGCCGTCACCATCGAAATCGGCATTTCCGCCGCACAGAACGCAAGTGGCGCTTCCGAAATACTGTATCTGCCATTGCTGGAACGGAGTCAGCACCTTGATATAACCCGGCTTGGTATTGGTGCTGACACCATCGGGACTGGTGACGATCAAGGTGACGCCGTAGATGCCGGCGGCGTACATGTGGATCACGACGTTGGTGGTGATACTGGTCGTGCCGCCATCACCGAAATCCCAGAACCGATTGCTGATGGTACCGGTCGATGTGTCGGTGAAGGTCACTGACAACGGCTCGGTCCCGCTGGTCGGACTGCCCGTAAAATTGGCCAAGAGCGGTTCGACAGTCAAATTTGTGGCCTGGCCTGCCGTCTCGGGGTTTGAACCATCCCAGAACGCTGTCCAGAATCTCAAATCGACGCTTGTTCCGCCCGCTGGCATCTCCCACACATCGCTGCCATCCAGTGGCGGACTGTTGGTATCAGTA
>Ga0187861_10000636_pt1 | contig 40186 bp, 28 predicted proteins | sample June2016WEW_10_1_3_FD_132986 | JGI IMG/M metagenome (GOLD analysis project Ga0187861, IMG submission 132986) | Peatland microbial communities from SPRUCE experiment site at the Marcell Experimental Forest, Minnesota, USA - June2016WEW_10_100 | ecosystem: Environmental > Terrestrial > Soil >...
CCCCGGCTGCAAACTCGCCGACCCTGCGTGTGAACTTGATCTGGTCTCCGGACAACGTGCCCTTGTACTTGATTCGGTTTTCTTCGTCCTGGAGTTCCTTATAAGCATTTCTATCCAGGAGCACAAGGATAAAGAGGGAAGCAATTTCATCGCTAATCACGGATATTTTTCTGGGCATGAGCCAAAAATCCACTTGTCCGATATGACTGTTTCCCGCCCGGGTGACCCGTGATCAGTCATTTGTTCTTTCATCTGGTTTGCTCAAATTCAGACTTTTTCTGAATACAGGGGCTGATCAGTGGCCGCAGGGCGCGATCCTGCTGACATTCTCCTGGATTATTGCGCTGGTCCGGGAAATCATCTCTCACTTCTTCTCGTGGGCGTCTAGCAGAACGAGTAGTCCGCCCAGATTTCGCAGCCCCTCATATTGCCTGAAATGCGACTTTGATTGGTCGCTATTTTTTAACATTGCTCAGAGGGTTCAACTTTATAGTCAAAGGACCGGTCTTGCTTCCGTCGAGTATTAGAAACGGAGCAACAGTCGCGGTAAGAATGGTATGAGGGACCATGATCTTTGGAGTATTAGTCACATCCAAACTGTAATTCCCGGGTGGCACGTCGGCTATTCGAAAGGATCCATCGTCATCAAAATCGCGATGATAGAAATTCGTTCCTTTAGACAACGTCATCGTAAACCGGGTCACGGGTTTGCCTTCGTTATCCACTACTCTCCCATAAACTTCTGCATTACACTTCTTAATGACTACTATGATAGAAGCCACAGACCGGTTGGCCTCTATCGGCTCCGTATGTTCTGTAAACCCTTCTTTCGCTACTTTCACACTAACTGCAGGCGGACAGTACAAAGGAATCGAGAATCGACCGGACATATCCGTATTACCCTCATGGCCACAGCCGTGGAGTGAACCCGAAACAAGGACCTTGGCACTCCTTACAGGCTTACCGCTCTCGTCAAAAACAGTCCCAACAACTTCATATCCTCCTTTTTCGAGGATGACTTGAGATGGGGATGACTCGGGGGCAAGCATCAAGCGGGTGATACTGTACCCCGGAGCTCCGACGTCGCAACTGACTGGAGCGGCATCTTTGGCTAGAGTGATCTGAATTATCCCTTTTTCATCAGCCTTGACTGAGTGCACGCCACTGGAAAGTGCAAACGCGTTGGAAATTGCCTCGCCACGGGTATTTTTCACAGCAAAGGAAATAGTATTCGCAGGCTCGAGGTGAATGTCGGCGTGGACACAGGGGCCCTGAACTAGTTGGACAATTTGTCCCCGTCCTGTATATCCAACTGCACGAGCAAAAACCTCCCCTACCACACCTTCCGCAATCCCATTTAATTTGTAATCGCCCGCGTTGTCGCTATAAGTTACTGCAGGCATTACTATCGATGAATCGTTATCAGAAAGAGGCGAATTTGGACCTGCAAAAACCTTTGCCCCGGCAATTGGTTTCCCCTCTTCGCTGATCACTTTTCCTTGGGCGCATACGCAGGCCGGTTGGAGCCAGTATTTTTTCCGGACTGTTCCAGGATCGGTCAGACCGACTTGGTCCTGCACCGCCGCGTACCCCGGCTTCTCCAGATACACCACCGCATCTGCCACGGGAACATCAAGGCGGATATGGAACTTGCCTTCTTGATCGCTTGCACTCGAAGCCAACGGTGGCGGCCAGGCATTGGTCCTCGGTAAATGTGGCTCAGGAACAGATTCGAAAATGGAAATTGCCACTTGGGAGACGGGATCTTCGCGGTCGGAGACGACCCTTCCTTCGAGAATGTATGCCTCATTACTGTTGTCTGCCGTCTCAAGTACCGTCTTCGAATTGAAGCTACTGGACCCTTTAGTTGTCGGCCCTGAAATAGGTCGAGCGATCTGCACTTCGGTGCCTGAAAGCTGGATTTTGTCAGAATCCTGGACGAAGTGAGTCTTTTCTGGGTGCTGTAAACGTAGCAGAATGATTCCAACAATTGTCAGAATTACGATTATAAGCAATGCAAGAATCCAACGCCTTCGGTTGGAATTTGACATGTCAACACCTCACGACTGCCAACAAATCAGTCTGCGGATGAATGTGAGGTTCCTATCAAGGCAGGCATCTGAGAAGGTGGTTCTCATTGTCCTCGTCCGTGATTAGATTCTGTATGCGCTGATTATTCAGCCATTCATGGCCGGAGCGCAACAAAAAATGGCATTCCGGGCGGGAAGTAGATATATCGGACACATGCGCGTTTACCCACATCATTTCCGGCATCGTCTGCCTTCTCCTGTCTGCCGAGGCAATGCCCACCGGAAATGCATCCGGCATTCCCTATTTGCCAGTGTACGGCACTCTGGTCACATTCGGCATCGGCAGGGCAGCTACCTGGGCGGCGAGAGCAAATGCTGATTCAGCTCCAGCACTTTTATGCTTAGTCAGGAACAATCGCGCGGCATCCTGCTTGTTTAACTGAGAGGGGAAGAAAAGGTCTCCGAACGTGTATCTCGCGTCAGCAACACTCTGCATCCAATCGAGCAGTGCCGTGTCGGACTCGCCCTTCAGGTGCCTTGCCAACAACTCCTCCATTGTCGCTTTCCTACCCAAGGGTCCTGCCATCAGTTGCTCGTACGTACGACTTTCGTCTGGTCCAACAAACCGCCCATCCTTGAAGAGTGCAGCGTCGAGAGAGATCTCAACAGTAGCCATTTCAGCCATTCTCTCCCATCGTTGAGGGTGAGGAGGCGAAGCGTGGGTGCGAAAGTCTAGATGTGAGTTGGTCACGTATAAGCTGGGCGCGAAGACGCCACTGCCGCCTGCATGGATCCGAAAATTCGGATCATCAATCCACTGGCTATGGTAAAAGGCTCTGATGAACTCGAAGGTCGTTCCGGCAGAATCTGTGCCGGTCCAGCGGACCGTATACGCTACTAAATCGACATCGCTTTGATTTTCGAGAAGAACACCAAAAGATCTGTCGGCCTCCACTGCAGGATCGACTATCCCCTTCAGCACGGCATTAAGCGCAACCAGGAATCTGGCATCCGTCGATGGAAGTAGGTTTAGTCCATACTCCGGCAGATCCTTGATGATGATTTGTGGCTTCGGTGCCGTCGAGCCCTGGACAGAACTGGTGATAAGCAGTGTCGTCAGAAACGCAGCACTAAATATCATCATGGTCGTAGCGCTTCCTGAGATCGATTTCCGTGAACCAGTTCGTCATCGAGTTTTACTCCATCACTTCTATCTACTTCTCATAATGACGTAGTCCGATTCGAAAAAGTCTATCCGACCGGCGGTTGGATTGCATAGGCAAGCAGATTTCGACTTCAGCTTGTAGGACGTAAGTCATAAAAAATCAGGTGATTACTCCTGAGAGGGCTGGATTCCGAGCGTATTGTGGCGTTATCGGAAACTTGCGGCGGAGCCTCCTGGCGGGCGGCCAAAAACAGTGTTACGCTTTTCAAAATGACCTGAGCCCTCGACCGAGGAATTCGCCGTCCTGATGAAGTATCGAGCTGAATCGATAGCAGCTGCTATCCTTTTGGCAAGCAGGTTATTCTGATAGAGGTCGGGGAAAACCGGGGACGCTCCTACTTCCGCCGGATCGCTTTGCGCTCTCACCGCCCGTCAAAAAATCGGAAATGGCAGATCGTCCCCGGTCTTCCCCGGTGTTCCTGTTGACGCCCCGGAATGGGGGGCATTAAGATCGTTTTGTCTGTTTCAGATCGGAGGACCACTGGTGATTCGTTTTTTCGGTACTGCGTTGATCGCCCTCGCCATCATGGCCGCTGCACTATATAGCCCACTGGCGCTGATCGACCGCGCCGCCGAGCCGGCCGCGTTCCAGCCCCCCGCCTCGCCGCGCGCGACCTACAACTTCAACCCCGAATGGAAATTCATCCGCGAGGATGTGCCCGATGCGGTGAAGCCCGACTTCGACGACACCGCGTGGACGAGCGTCAGCACGCCGCACACCTGGAACGACGTGGATAGCTACCGTTCGCTCATCAGCCACAGCGGCGGCGACCGCGGCGCCTTCTCGGGCATCGGCTGGTATCGCAAACATTTTAAGCTCCTCGCCGGCGCGAAAGACGGCAAAGTCTTCCTCGAATTCGAGGGCCTCAAGCAGGCGGGCCGGTTTTTCGTCAACGGCCAGCCCGCCGGCAAATTCGAGAATGGCATCACGGCCTGCGGACTGGATATCACCAGCCTTGTCCGCTTCGGCGACGCGGACAACGTCCTCGCCGTGAAGGTGGACAACAGCAACGACTACAAGGAGGAGTCCACAGGCGTCGAATACCAGTGGATGGGCCGCGCCTTCAATCCCAACTTCGGCGGTCTCAACCACAACGTCTGGCTGCACGTCACGGGCAAAATTTACCAAACCCTCCCGCTCTACGAGAATCTCCAGACCACCGGCGTCTATGTTTACGCCCGGAACATCGATCTGAAAGCCCGCACCGCCGAGATCAACATCGAGGCGCAGGTGCGCAACGAGTCTGGCGATTTCGCCGCGATCTCCCTCTCCGCCGCCGTGGTGGACGCTGCCGGCGTGGTGCGCGCCAGGTTCGACGGCACCACCTCCGACCTCGTCAACGGCCAGACCGAGACCTTCACCGCCTCCGGCATGCTCGCAGCAGCGCATTTCTGGAACGTGGACGACCCCTATCTCTACGATGTGTATTCCATTCTAAGCGTGGGTGGAAAAGTCGTCGACGTGAACAAAGTCCGCACCGGCTTCCGCAAAACCGAATTCAAGGGCGGCGCCGGCACCGGCGGCGTTTACCTCAACGGCAAATTCATCTGGCTCACCGGCTACGCCCAGCGCGCCGTCAACGACTGGGCCGGTCTCGGCCAGGCCTACCCGGACTGGATGCACGACTACAACGCGCAGCTCGTGCGCGCGAGCAACGCCAATTACATCCGCTGGATGCACATCTCGCCCCAGGCCGCCGACGTGCGCGCCTGCGATCATTTCGGCATCGTGCAAGTCTGCCCCGCCGGCGACCGGGAGTTCGACCCTGTCAACGACACCCGGCTGAAACCGGAAGTCGCCGTGCGCCAGTGGGAGCAGCGCCTAGAGGTCATGCGCGCGACGATGATTTACTTCCGCAACAGCCCGAGTATTCTCTTCTGGGAGGCCGGCAACCAGGTCGTCACCGTCCCGCACATGGAAGAAATGGTCGCCCTGCGGAAAAAATGGGACCCCAACGGCGGCCGCGTCATGGGCACGCGGCACGGCGATGACAACGCCGCGGCCACTGCCATTACGCCTGTGTCCGAGTATTACGGCGTGATGATCGGCCAGGATCGCCAGACCGATGAACTCGCCACGCCCACCGCGGTCTTTCGCGGCTACAGCGCCGAACGCCGCGATCGCGCGCCGCTCATCGAGACCGAGGATTTTCGTGATGAGGCCCTGCGCAGCATCTGGGATGATTTTTCGCCGCCGCATTTTGGCTTTAAAAAAGGCCTAGACGACACTTGGCACTGGAATTCCGAAACCTTCGCCCTTGCCGGCGCCGCGCGTTACCGCGCCTACATGGCCAACCGCATCGACAATCCCGATCCCGCCCATTCCAAGTGGTCCGCCTACGCTTCGATCTATTGGGCGGACTCGAACGCCGATGGCCGCCAGCAAAGCAGCACCGTCCTGCGCGTCAGCGGCAAAGTCGACGGCGTGCGCCTGCCCAAGGAGTTGTTCTACGTCTCGCGCGTGATGCAAAACGCGCAGCCCGACGTGCATATCATCGGCCACTGGAATTATCCCACCGGCACCAGGAAAACGGTCTACGTCGCCGCCAACCACTGCGACGCCGTGGAACTGTTCGTCAACGGCAAATCCAGGGGCGTACTGAAGGAAACATTCGTGTTTATCGATCCGATGGAAACGCGCGAAAACGCCATGAACAAGGGCGACACCGGATTCATATACGCCTTTCCGGATGTCGTTTTCGCACCGGGTGCGATCAAGGCTGTTGCCTCCAAAGGCGGCAAGGTTGTGGCACAGCAGGAAATCAAAACCGCCGGTGAGCCGAAGGCCCTCAAACTCACCGTGCATACCGGCCCGGCCGGTTTCCAGGCTGACGGCGCAGACGTGGCCTTCATCGACTTCGAGGTGATAGACGCGCAGGGCAATCGCTGCCCGACCGACGAAGCGCGCGTCGATTTTGCGGTGCAAGGCCCGGTCGTCTGGCGCGGCGGACTCAACAGTGCGCTCGAGAATTCGACGAACAACATCTACCTCAACACCGAGTGCGGCATCAACCGCGTGGCCATTCGCTCGACACTCACGCCCGGCACAATCACCGTGACCGCCACGCGCGCGGGACTCACCCCCGCCACCGTAAAGATCAGATCGAAGCCCGTGGAAATCATCGGCGGTCTCATGCGTGTTCTGCCGCCGACACTGCCTGGTCCGCGAGGCACAGCGAGGTAAACCCCGAGGTCAATCTCATCTCCCGCTAAGTTCATAGTAGCGATTGGGTAAATGTACTTCTAAAGAATAAGAAAATGCTTTTTCCTGCTGTTGAATTCATACGACGGATCGCTGATGAGAGTGTGCGGAATTCTCTCTCCATGCAGGCAAGCAGGCGAATTGTGAGCAGGGATTGGAGATAAAAGGAGTTGAAACGGACGGGGTTTACAACCGAATCTCGACGGTCAGTTACACCGATCTGATACCCGAGGTGCCGCTGCTCATTTAATTGCCTCCAGATTGCGGGCGATCAGGGCATCATTGTACTTCTTCAAATCGTTTGTGAGGACCTGATTTAATCGTGCCAAGATCTCTGCGAGCTGCGCTGAGAGTTCGCCGAATACTCTGTAATCCTGGTCTGTGGGACGTGAGTCCCCGGTTTCAACCCAAGTTTCGAGCACTGCGAGCTGGTTATTCAGCTTAATGGGATAGTTGAGAGTATCGCGTGGGCTGCGATTCCGAACTTGATAGATCTCCTCTTCGATCTGGCTGAGCTTCAGCTTCAGATCTTCCGTAGCGTTCGCGATACCCGCGGCTTTTGTGGGTACGGCACGCTTTTCCAGCTGATCCTTGATGGCCCGGATCCGGATGACTGCTTCGTTAGCCTGGCTCGTTTTGTCGCGAATTTGAATTGCCAGTCTAAACTGTTCTTCCAGGTCGGCGTCCGTCACGTTCACCAGCCGGGGATCGCGGCGGATTAGCAGCGATCTGGTCAGAGATTGTCCGTTCGCAACCAGACGCACCTGATACTCGCCTGGCGGCGCAAGCGGCCCTACTCCGGGGTTCGCGCCTCGCAACACGATGCCCGGGAAAACTGTCGAGCCGGGATAACGCAGGTCCCAGATAAAACGATTCATGCCCGCTCTCGAACCAGGTGTCCTTGCCGGCAGTGTGGACGGACCTGCCGTCTCATCTCCCACTGGAATTCGCGGCCTTTCAGATCCGGGAGAAACATCGAACGTGCGGATCGTTTGGCCTTTGCTGTCCAGGACTTCGATTTTGAGCTGATCGGCTGCGTGTTCCAGATAGAAGTCAATTACAGCCTGATTCACGGAGCGAATGACAGGGCGTGGTCCGAAGAGGTACACGGACGATTTCGCAGCTTGCGGCGTGAGTTGGCGCAGAATGCCAATATCATCGAGCACGTAGAAGGACCGGCCGTGCGTGGCAATGACGAGATCATTCTCCTCGACCACCAAATCTGGAACCTGCACGTCCGGGAGATTCAAGGACAAGGACTGCCACTCCGCGCCGTCGTTGAACGAAACATACACGCCGTGCTCCGTTCCTGCATAGAGGAGTCCGGCTCGGTGAGTGTCTGCACGAATGGCGTGGACAAAGTCGTCATTCGGGATGCCGGCGACGATCTTCGACCAGGTCCTGCCGTAGTCTTCCGTCTTAAAAAGGTAGGGCTGCCGGTCGTCGAGTTGATATCGCATTGCCGCAACGTAGGCGCCGCCAGCCTGGTGCGGAGATGCATCAATCAGGCTGATCCGGCTGAACTCTGGAAGGCCCGTGGGTGTCACGTTCTGCCAGGTTTTGCCGCCGTCGCGAGTGACTTGCACCAGGCCGTCATCGGAGCCGGTCCAGATAGTATTGATGTCATGATGCGATGGCGCGATTGTGAAGATCGTGCCGTAGATCTCCGGGCCATTCTGGTCCTTTGTGATCGGCCCACCTGAATCGCCGAGCGTTTTAGGATCACCACGCGTGAGGTCGGGGCTGATGCACTGCCAGCCCTGCCCCTCATTCGTTGTCTTCCACAGATACTGCGAAGAGCTGTAAAGCGTGTTCGCATCGAGCGGGGAAAATACGATCGGGAACGTCCACTGCAATCGCTCCTTGAGGGCGCTCGCGGGCATGCCGGAAAAAAACATTGGGAAGAAGTTGACGACGCGCGTCTCACCGGTCCTGCGGTCGTAGCGCGTGATTTCGCCTGCCTGGTCGCCGGCGTAGAAGATGTCCGGATCCTTCGGATGGGGTGCGATATAGCCGGCCTCGCCTCCTCCGGCATTGTAAAGCCAGTCACCTGCAGGCCCGTCCGGATCGCGCATATTGGTGGCCCGTCCGCTTGGCACGCAGGCAGTGCCGCTGTCCTGCTGGGCGCCGCACACGTGGTAGGGAAAATCCCTCGTGGTTGCGACATGGTACATCTGGGCCGTCGGATAGCGTTCCGGAGTCCAAGTCTTGCCGCCGTCGGTCGAGACGCTGCCGCCTCCATCGTCGCTGCTGATCAGGCGCAACGGGTTATCCGGCGCAATCCAAAGGTCATGGTGATCAGCGTGCGGCGTCCGCAGCAATTCGAGCGTCTTGCCGCCGTCTCTCGACCGATAGAATTCGACGTTCAAAACATAGATCGTGTCGCGGCTTTTCGGATCTGCGTAGATGCGCGAGAAGTAGAACGCTCTCTGGCGGATGCTCCGGTCCGCACTGACCCGCGTCCAAGTTGCGCCGGCATCGCTGGATTGAAAAAGACCGCCATCCTCCGCCTCGATCAGAGCGTAGACGCGGTTTGAGTCCGCGCCCGAAACGCTGACGCCAATCTTGCCGACGATGCCCTTAGGCAGTCCTGGATTGCGAGTGATTTCCGTCCACGTGTCGCCGCCATCGGTGGACTTGAACATCCCGCTCCCGGGCCCGCCGCTCGACAGCAGCCACGGTGTGCGATAAACCTCCCATATTGCTGCATACAGCACGCGGGGGTTGTGGGAATCCAGGCACAGATCGACGGCGCCGGAACGATCGTTGCGATACAACACTCGTTTCCACGTGGCGCCACCGTCTGTAGATCGGAAAACGCCACGCTCTTCGTTACGGCCATATGGGTGTCCGAGAGCCGCGACATATACGATGTCTGGATCAGCAGGGTGCACCCGAATTCTGGCGATGGCCCGAGTGTCCTTCAGGCCAACCTGCTTCCAGGTCTTGCCGCCATCGGCCGTTTTGTAGACACCGTCCCCCTCCAGGATGTTGCCGCGCAACTCGGTCTCACCCATGCCGATGTACACGACGTCGGGATTCGATTCCGCCACCGCTACGGCTCCGACAGAGGAACTGTGGATCTTGCCATCGGTGACCGGAACCCATGTGGTTCCGCCGTTGGTCGTCTTCCAGAGCCCGCCTCCGGTGGCGCCGAAGTAATACTCGAGCGGCCGGCGTGTGCTTCCCGCAGCTGCCTGCGAACGGCCGCCGCGATTTGGGCCAACGTTGCGCCACTTGAGCGCTCCGAGATCATAGGATTCGGCACCAATCAGACGGGCACCCAGGAGAAACACGGATGCATAGAAGATTGCACGAAGCCGGCGGCAAACATTGATTTTCTTTTGCATTGAAGCACTCAATAGAAGGCTATCGTGAATCGTGTTTCACCTGATGCCAGTGACCTTACAGCGAGTTGTTCACGCCTGCCGGTGATTCGGCGTCTCCTATGCGTCCTGCATGTTCATTACAACCTTAATTGTGCTGGCATCTTCGCGGTCCACCTGCGCAAATGCGGTCGTGATGTCTTTTAAAGCCATCCGGTCGGTTACCAGCAAATCGGGGTGCACCAGCCCTTTGGACATCAGCCGGAGAGCGCGCGGAAACTCGCCCAACGTTACGCGCGAGGCAACGATCTGTGCTTCCTTGATGACCAGCGTCTTGAAATGCACCGCAGATAACTGTTCTCCCAATCCCGCCGTGACAATCCTTCCGGCGGTGCGAATCATCTTGACGGCCTGCGCCATCGGCGCCTCCTGCCCCTTGACGGCGTGATAGTGTCCCACGCATTCGATCACACAGTCCACACCGATGCCGTGGGTAACCTCCATGATGCGCTCCACCGGATCCTCGTGCGCAATGTTGACCACGTAATCAGAACCGAGTTTGCTGGCTGTTTCCAGGCGGAAAGGCTGAATGTCGGTGACAATCGTCCGCGTCGCCCCGGCGCCGTGGCAGAGCACATCGAGCACCGAGAGCCCCAATTTCCCCGCACCCAGGATCGCGACGGTTTCACCCGGCTGCACCTGCCCGCGTTGCAGGACATGATGCCCAAGTCCGTACATCTCCACCATGGGCGCATAAGTCATAGGAACGTTGTCCGGCAGGGGAAAGATATGGCTGGCCGGCACGGCCACATACTGTCCGAATCCGCCATCGAGGTCCACCCCCAGCAGCTTGAGGGTACGGCAGGCATTGAGGTGGCCCGAGAGGCACGCCGGACAACTGTGGCATGAGATTATCGGATCCACGGCGACTCGGTCGCCAATCTTGAGGTTCTTTACATCCTTGCCTAAATCTTGAATGATCCCGCCAAACTCGTGTCCCGTGATGGCGGGGAACTTGACGCGATCGTGAAATTCGCCGCGATAGATGTGAAGGTCAGTGCCGCAGATGCCGGCGTAACCGGTCTCCACCAGCACTTCATCCGGTTTGATCTCGGGATCATGCGCAGTGTCCAGGCGAATATCTCGATCTCCGTAGAGGATACCTGCTTTCATCTCACCACTCCTTGTGCTAACCGTGGATACAATAAAACTGGGACACGTTTTTTCCTAGAACCATTTCTTGCTCGTGGATTGAGAGCCGCCGGATGTACTCCGTGACGACAGAGATCACCTGCCCGTAGGGCGCAGACAAAGTGCACACCGGCCAGTCAGACCCAATCATGACTCGATCCGCACCAAAGGTTTCAAACACGATGTCGAGATAGGGTAAGAAGTCGGCTGATCTCCAGGCGTGCCACTGTGCTTCCGTCACCATCCCGGATACTTTGCACGAGACGTTGGGGAAGGCTGCCAGCCGCCGGATATCTGTGGCCCACGGTTCCATCACACCATCCTTTATCCGCGGCTTGGCAATATGGTCCAGAACAAAGCGTTGCCGGGGAAATCGTGCCACCAAATCGCATGCCGGCCGCAAGTGCGTGGGAAACAACAATAGGTCGTAGGCCAAATTGAATTCAGCCAGCAGCTCGATGCCGCACGCAAAATCTTCGCGCAGCATGAAGAGATCATCCGGCTCGTCGTGTACGACGTGGCGAACGCCGCAAAACCTGGGATGGGACGCAAACTGTTCCAATTGCCGTTGGAGTTGCGGGCTGCACAGATCTACCCATCCGATTACGCCCCTGACGAAAGGGTATTGATCAGCCAACTCGAGCAGCCAAGCTGTTTCACGAACACTCTGCCGGGCTTGTACGGCTATGCTGCCTGCAAAGCCGGCGGATTGGAGGAGCGGCCAGAGATCGGGCGGCAGAAAATCCTTTTGGAGCGATTCCATGCCCGCGCCTATCCATGGATACGCTTGCTGATTGAAGCGCCAGAAATGTTGGTGCGCATCCAGAAACACGTTTTGCCCTTCAGTTGTTTTCCCGACGGCCGCTGGGCCATGTTTGATTGTGAATCGGTTTCAGAATCTCGCACACCTGCGCCAACAGCTCCTGATTCAGCGGCTCATCAATCCACTCTACATTCCTCATTAGATTGTCTGGATTCGCCGTGCCGACCAGCGTCGTCGCCAGAGCGGGGCAGGAAGTACTGAACCGGATGGCTAGTTGAGCGATGTCCGCTCCGCGTCCACGGCAAAAAGCAGCCGCGCGGGCGCAGGCCGCCCTGATTTCATTGGAGGCCGGATGCCAGTCCGGCGCACCTCGATTGGACAGCAGGCCCATGCTCAAAGGCGAAGCATTCACGATGCCCACCTGCTTCTCGCGGAGATAGGGGATCAGCTCTTCCAAGGTCGTATCATTCAAAGCGTAATGGCAGTAGGACAGGATCGTGTCAAGCTCGGTGCGAGCCAGCACATGCCGGAAGATCCTGAGCGGCAGACCGGTTATGCCGACGAATCGCACCTTGCCTTGCTGCTGCAGCTTGCGCAAAGCCGGCAACGTCTCGTTGACAATCTGGTCGAGTGAGCCGAACTCGCTGTCGTGGCACTGAATCACGTCGACATGATCCACGTTGAGGCGAGTCAAACTCTCATCTACGCTCGCCGTAACGCGGCGCGCGGAAAAATCGAATTGGTCCTCGCCATAGCGTCCGACCTTGGTGGCAAGGTAATACTTGTCCCGGGGAATGCTCTTCAAGGCCTTGCCCAGCACGCTTTCGGCCTTGGTCAAGCCATAGTAAGGCGACACATCGATAAAGTTGATGCCCAAGTCAATTGCGGCATGAACGGTGCGGATCCCTTCGGCCTCATTCACATCGCGGAATACCCCGCCCAGCGGCGACGCGCCATAACCGAGCACGGAGACCCGCAAGCCGGTTTTCCCGAGAACACGATATTCCATGTGAGCTTGTCCTCCATTCCTGATCAGATTCGGCATTTCCTTGTGCGGAACGGAGCAGAGTTTCGTCCGTGGGCAGTTCGGCGGCTCCGGGCGCCCTGAGGTCCGCCGGGAAAACGGATTTGGCGGTCGCTAAACCGGTCAGCACCATCGAGCTGCAAAGCACAGATTCACCCGTTGAGCCTCGGATTCGGTCCGTGGAAAGCTGTCCCAGCACCGGCATCGTCCTCACCGAGACAGCCGGCTCACAAGAGTAGCAACACCGCCGTAGAAGGGGTGGGCGGGACCTCGGTGCTGTTCACCGAGGTCCCGCCGTCACCAACGATCTTCTCGCATCCGCTCAGAAAAGGATCTTGAGTGCGAATTGGGCGATGCGCGGGTCACCCGATCCCGTGATGGTCCCGAAGGTGGTGCTGCTGCCGATGGGGTTACTGGTGTTCGGGTTGTTGAGATTGGTGTGGTTGAGCACGTTGAAGTACTCGGCTCTGAGCTCCAGCTTCGTCGTCTCGCGAAATAACGCGAAGGTGCGGGTAACGGCACCACTCCAGACTGTCTGGCCGGGACCGCGAAGAGTATCCTTGGCCACATTGCCAAAGCCGGTTCCTGGGCCGGCACTGACGGGGACCCCGAAAGCGCCAGGATTCAGCCAGTTGAGGCAGGCCTTGCCCGCCTGGCAATTGCCTGCACCGCCGGCGTCCTTGGAGTAAGCCGGCCTGGTAAAGTCCTCCTGCGCGCGATCCTGGCCCAAACCGGTCAGAGAGATATCCTGACTCATCCATACGGTCAACGCATCTCCAGACCGGTGCTGGATCAGTCCGCTGGTGCGCCATCCGTTCACAATTTGCCTGAGGATCGAATTCCCTCTGCTCAATTTGGGCAGGTCGTACGTGTAGGAAATCGACATCGCGATAGGATGATCGATGTCCGACAGTCCGCGGTCAAGCGCCTTGATGTCTGAAACATACGCCGCCGCCGGTATCCCTGTCGCGTTCTGGGGGTACAGAGGATACACATACGATGCGCCCGCATTCAGATCCTCGGTATTCGAAACCCTTGTTGCTTGCGGCATGTCGTCGTACGACTTTGACCAGGTGAAGTTGGCCAATAGCGACAGGCCATGGGACATCCTCTTGTTCAGCGTGGCCTGCATCGAGTTAAAGTGGGCATTGCCCATCATGGCGGCATCGACGATCTGGGAGTAGCTTGTATTGCAGCCGGTATTGGTTGTGCACGGTCCGACGGTAGGAGCCGTATTATAGGGACGCCGCGCGTTCGTGCTCAGTCCAGAGCCGGTGTTTACTGCCGGGTTGAGCTCCAGGTTGACAAACTGATGGCGCGATTGGGAACCGACGTAAGCAAGCCGAAGCGCCCAACTGGCGGTTATCTGATGTTCGATGGTCAGGTTTTCGGCATAAGTCACCGGCACCTGGAAATTGCCGGACGGATCGTACTCATCCAAAAGGATCAAATTCGGGAAGACCTTGCTGGATGGGAACGGCAGCGTGAAGGGGAACGGATTGGTATAGGGTGATCCGTTTGTCCCGCAGCCGCCCACGCAATACGGGTTGCTGAATGGCCCTCCGGGGTTAGCACCGGCGACAGCCCCAGCCATACCCAGGTTGTTCAGATTGACGGCGATGGTATTGGGCACAAGGCCGGCCTGGTTGAGGTTGAAGAAGCCGGGAAGGCGGTCCTGATAGAAGATGCCTGCGCCGCCACGCACCACCGTCTTGCCATTGCCGAATACGTCGTAGGCGAAGCCTAAACGAGGCATGAACCTATCCCATTGTTTGTATACACCGTCCGGCGCAAGGCCGGGGTCGCCGGGGGTTAGCAACATGCCTGCAGGCAGGGTGCTGAACAGGGTTGAACCCTTGTTGGCCGCGTAGGCGGCGGGACTGAATTCCTGCAACAGTGAGGCATTGTTGTTGTGCCATGGGGCGAATAATTCCCAGCGCACGCCGTAGTTCAATTGCAGCTTGCGAGTCACCTTCCAGCTGTCCTGGGCATAGAGGCCGGGGAAGTGGTTCGTGTCGTTAAGCAGCTCGAAGTTTCCCTGCCCAAATGCACTCACGAAGCCCATCTGAAAATTCGCCATTGCATTGGGATAATTGTATGTCGTGCTGCCGATTTTGTTGTTGAGTACGGCAGCGAAGGTAAAGCCGCCGTACGACTGAAAGACGTTGGTCACGTCGAATTTGCTCAGCTCAATGTGCCCGCCGAAGGCAAAGTTGTGGTCGCCTTTTACCCAGTGCAGGTCGTCGTTGAGGGTGTAGTTGTTGCGGTACCAGCCTGCAAACGCGGAGGACGAGGCGCCGAAATAGCCGGTGATCGATGCGGCCAGATAGGGGCCGGTATTTGGCTGCCAGAGGTTTTGCACTCCATAGCCCGTGATGTCCTGGCTTCCCGGAGGGCCGCCACGCAGGGCGATTTCACGCTGCCAGTTGACGATCAGGTTGTTGAGCAGGTGGGGCGTGAAAATGTGCGTCTCGCCAAGCAAACCGTTGTGGTAGCGGGTACTAAAGTACGACCTGTAGCTGGACAGCATATCGGGGTCGTAAACGGCATCCTGGTTGAAGAAGTCTTGATAGTAGTGGGCAAAGAAGTGATCGTTGGCGCCGAATTGGTGATCCACGCGGGCAATGTACTCCTTATAGTACTGAACCGTGGGCTGGGTGTAACTGACCAGGCCTCCGATCTTCCCGGCAGCCTCCGTGCCGGAGTATGTGGGAAAATGCTTTTCGTACGCCACAGAAGCAGGATCGAAGTCGCTGGAGGGGATCCGGTTCAATGGATATGCCACGTTGGTGAATGGATTGGTAATCCGTTGGGTCGCACTTGTGCAGATATTATTTGCATCCCAGCCGGCGGTGCACAGATTGCCATAATCGGCATAGGGTACGCCGGCGCGTCCTTCTTCAGCAAGGGTTGGAACCGTTGTCGAAGTGGCGTTCGAAGCCTGATGGAACTGTGTGTACTGATAGCCGAAGAAGAACTGGGTGCTCTCTCCTTTGGAAATGTGCGGGATGATGACCGGCCCGCCGATGGTGCCTCCAAACTGGTGGCGGTGAATGCTGTCTACTGTTGTGGCGAAAGCATTCCTCGCGTTGAAAAAGCCATTGCGCACGAACTCAAACAAGTCGCCATGGAACCTGGAGCCGCCGGATTTGGTGATGATGTTGACCACCCCGCCGGCGCTTTGACCATATGAGGCATCGTAGTTGCTGGTTAGAACGCTGAACTCCTGTACTGCGTCAGGGAACGGGAACGGCGCATTGACGTTGGTCATTTCATCCACATTGTTGCCGCCGTTCAGGAGGTAATTCGACTGGTTGGGCAGCGTTCCGTTCGCGCTGGTGACGACGGCGGCAGGAAATGTCTTCCCATTGCCCTGGTTGACTCCATTGCCCTGGCTGGTGGCATCGACTACACCGGCAACCAGCGTGATCAGGCTCGCTACATTTCTGCCGTTCAATGGAAGATCGACGACGCGGCGCTCGTCGACGACCTGAGACAAGGTGCCGGTCACGGTGTCCACCTGTGGCACTTCGGCCGTAACGGTTACCGTATCTGTCGGCGATCCAATTTTCAGTCTGACATTGGTGGTAAGCTTCTGATCGGCTTGAAGTACCACGCCTGTCTGGGTATAGGTCTGAAAACCCGTTGCGGATACCGACAGCGAGTAGACAGAGGGCGGCAGAGTCGGGAATACGAAGTCCCCGTCCTTGCCGGTTGTGACTACAGTCTCCCGGCCCGTCTGGGTCTGGGTCACTTTTACGGTGGCGGACGCCACCGAAGCGCCGGACGGATCGGTGACCGTTCCGCTGATAGCTCCGTAGCCCTGGGCGTACAGGCCTTGGGCGGAAAAAGCAATGAACATCATTGCGAGCACCGCCGAAGCTACATTGAGGCGGCGTTCAATACAAGTTGAGAGCATGTTCATCAGGCGAGTAGATATGTCCATAGGGTGGGTTGCCTCCTTATAAATTCAAAATCGCGCCGCTGCATGCCCTTCTCATGCGCGCTGAACAAACGCAGAAACTGATTTAGAATGCCAAGGGACCGCTTGGAAGTGCACGAATTCCCTTTGGAAAGATCACCGAAGTCACAACTTGCTCCAGCACCTGCTGGGAGGGTCCCAAAGCTCTCCTCCGTTCATTCTGCAAATGTGAGGTCGAGGGAGTAAAGCTAGTTTTGGTATTTTGTCCACGTTATGCATTACATAACAAATGGCGAATACCCGGGTGATTTATAAGATGTTGATAATAATCGCCATAACTTGACTCGTATCAGAACCCCGAGTGGGAGTGCCACGAGTCAAATGCTCAGCAGCGTATTGCTATTCGTAACCGGCGGCCGAAGGGTTTTGCTTGCGACCAGTGTCCCTTCTCTAAGTTCGTCTACAAAGCCGGGCAACGCCGGCAAGAATCTCATCGTCGGTCTCGCTCCATGGAAACGCCTTTGCGTGGTCGTTATGGAACTCAATGTAATCCCGATGACAAAACATCAGACGCGGCGAATAGACTCTACTTCAAGGCATCCAGAGCTGTCCTGGCGCCCAGCAGGTCCGGGCTGATTTCGACGGCCTGCGCCAGTTCCGCCTTCGCCTTGGCCGCGTCACCGAGACCCAGGTACCCGAGGCCGATCATGTAATGCGTGTTGGCAGACCGGAGGTGCGGTGACTGTCTGGCGCCGCCCCCTCCGCCGCGGCTGGCTTCTGCGGGCACCGGCTGCTTGAGCGCGAGTTGGCCGGAGTCCACCAGGCTCTGGAACACTGCCTTGGCCTTGTCGGCCTGGCCGAGCTTCTGAAGGCAAAGCGCCTGGTAGTAGGATTGAAAGCCGCCTGCTGTGACAGGACCGCCGCCTCCCATGCCGCCCCTCCGGCCACCGCCGGACTGCGCCTGAGCGGCCGCCTGGTTCCAGGACTCGGAGGCCTTGGCGCGGTCGCCCAGACCTTCGTAGGCAAGCCCTGTCAGGTAGGCAACCTCGGCGCTGTGTGCTCCGCCTCCGCCAGACCCACGCGAGGGAAGGTTGTCGGGCACCGTGGCCGCCATCTGCAAGTCGACGAGCGCCTCCTTGTACCGTTGGGCGGCGATGTTCTGCTGTCCGCGAAGGATGTGGGCGTTCGTCCATTGGTAACCAATGTGGACACCCACTGAAGGCGTCGGGGGAAGTGGGTGTCCAGTTTTCGGTCTCGTCGACCTATGGGCAGCCGAGGGTTATCAGGCCGCCTCCGGAGCAGGTGAGAGCGGCTGCCGCGTGCCGGGCGCTCCGGCCGCCGGCACGAACAATATCAAAGTCGCCGGCGTGGCAAACTTTGACGCTGGCCAGACGATTATGATCGATACGGGCACGAGCCTCAAGACCGCCGTCATCGCGACGGTTGGCACGGCAGGTGCCACCACGGCGGATTCCTCCACCGGCATGGGCGCGATTGTTATCGGTGTCGCCAGCAGCGCAGGCTTTACCGCCGGCCAGACCATCACGATTGACAGCGGCGCGAACCAGGAGTCGGCGATTGTCGCCTCGACCAGCGGCGGCGGCAGCGCCACGATCACCGTCGCCGCGCCGCTCAAGTCTGCGCACGCGGTCGGCGCCCAGGTCTCCGGCACCGGCATCACCCTCACCGCCGCGTTATCCCGTGCGCATGCCGCCAGGGCGCCAGTCGCCGGCAGCGTCCCCACTCCCGGCGCCCCCAACCAGTATTACAGAAAGGGGGTAAGCGCGAAGAAGTAGCCGCGGGCGGCCCGAGGCTCAATTGGTGCACATCGCCGACCAAGACGTCCTGTTCCGGGTAGATTTCACTTTTCAAATGTCCGCTCGCTCACCCCTGCGGTTCCGTATTCCTGCCTCGCCGGTGTTGTTCTTGAATCGGAGGACAATTGTCTATACAATGGAATTGTGAGATTCGAATGGGATCCGCTCAAGGCGAAGGCCAACCTGCGTGCTCACGGAGTGAGGTTTGCTGAGGCTGCGGCCGTACTGGATGACGACTTCACCCTGACTCGTGGCGATCTCGATGCCGTCGACTAACAACGATTCATGACCCTCGGCCTAAGCGACGTCGGGAGACTGCTCGTGGTTGTTTACACGTATCGCGAACCTGACGCGATCCGGTTGATCTCGGCGTGGAAGGCGAATAAGCGTCAAAGGATGCAATATGAAAAAGATCGTTGCTGAGAAGTATCGGGATATTGATTTCTCCGGCGCAAAGCGCGGGGCTGTCGTAACGCCCGAACCCGGGAAAACAAAGATCTCGATACGCCTGGATAATGCGGTTCTCGAGTACTTTCGAAATATCGTAGACGAGTCGGGCGGAGGGAATTATCAGACTCTCATCAACGATGCGCTCCTGGAATACGTTCACCGTCGGTCGACTCTCGAAATGGTGAGGGAAGTGGTTCAGGAAGAACTCGCGCCCTACACCGCCGGCCGCCGTACGAAATCACCCGCGAAACCGGCGCGCAGAAGATCTACGATGCGAAGCTGATTCGTGCCATTCAGAAAACACAAATCCCACAGGGAGCGCGGGCGGGACGCTCGCGCTGCCAGGACGCCTTCAGAAAATGACGTATGCCGTCAGTTCGAGAACGGCGATCCACTTGCAGAGCTGGATGTCGTCAAAATTCGTACTCCCCAACGGCTTGCGTTTCTGCCCCGTCGCGATTTCCGCCAACGGTCGAATCAAAACATATTATGTAGTCGTCGGCGATCGAGCCCGGGGTCAGGCCTGGAAAATTTACTTTTTGAGTCTGTCGAAACGCTAATGGCCCGTTCTCTATTATCGGACCGTAAAGGAACCGACAAATCACCAGCTTGGAAAACTAAATTGAACTAAACCGCTCCGCGGTAGCTTTTCACCCAGCGTTGCGTGCCGTGAATCCAAGTCAGTAGTTCCCAACACCAGAGACAAAAGGCTCCTTCCTGAGGCAGGATGTTGGTATCGAAGCAACATTCACCTTAGAAAGGAGCCCTTTATGACACCCTTGCGTCAACGTATGACCGAGGACATGAGGGTGCGAAACCTCGCTTCTACTACCCAAGGAGAATACATCGACGCGGTTGCCAAGTTCGCAAAATATTTTGGCAAGTCGCCTGCTTTGCTGGGTCCCGAGGAAGTTCGCGCCTATCAAGTATACCTCGTTTACGAAAAAAAACTTTCCTGGAGCACTTTCAATGTTGTCGTCTGTGCTCTGCGGTTTCTTTACAGACATACTCTCCGCAAAAACTGGACCGTCGAAAAAATCCCCTACGCCAAAAAGACCAAAAAGCGCCCCGTGATCCTCAGCCTGGACGAGGTGTGCACATTCATCCAAGCCATCCCCAACCTAAAGTACCGCGTTTTGGCAATCCTTGTTTACGCCACGGGGCTGCGGACATCTGAGGCCCTGCATCTACGCGTTTGCGACATCGATTCCAAGCGCATGATGATCCGGGTCGATCAGGGGAAATGGAGAACCGACCGGGATGTTCCCCTTTCTCCCACGCTGCTTACCTGGCTGCGAGCTTACTGGAGGGCCGCTCGCCCCTCACACTACCTCTTCCCCGGCGAAAAAGCCGGAACCCCGCTTACAGCAGGCAACGTGGAGCGAGCCATGCGACGTGCCCGCCGGCAATCCGGAATCTCCAAAGCCGTAACCATGCGCATGATGAGGCACAGTTTCGCCACTCATTTGCTGGAATCCGGAACCAATATATGCATTATCCAGGCGTTGCTCGGGCATCGCAGCTTGAACACCACTGCAATCTACACGCATGTCTCCAGCACCACCGTATGTGCCGTGCCGAGCCCTTTGGAGTCGCTTCCCAACCTGCCTGAGCCGCCTGCACAATCATGACCCGGCCCGCCCTGGAAGTGGCCGACATCTTCCGCACGTGCGGCGCGCAGTATCGGAAGGTCCACGGCACTTCCATGTCTCGTGAGCAATATCGTGTCATGCGCGCCATCCAGTACTGCAGAACTGCCTTCTTGAGCGGCCACATCGACGTGTGTGACGAGTGCGGCATCGAGAGAAACTCATATAACTCCTGCCGCAACCGCCACTGTCCGAAGTGCCAATCGCTCGCCAAGGCGGAGTGGCTCGATGCACGCATGGCAGAACTTCTCCCCGCCCCTTATTACCACGTGGTCTTCACCATCCCAGAAGAGGTGGCCTCGGTGGCGTTTCAGAACAAGAAACTCGTTTACACCATCCTCTTCAAGGCGGCGTCAGAAACTCTCCGTATCATTGCCGCCAATCCCAAGTACCTTGGAGCCCAAATTGGTTTCCTCGCCGTGCTGCACACCTGGAACCAGACTTTGCTCCATCACCCTCACCTGCACTGCGTGGTCCCTGGTGGCGGATTGTCTCCCGACGACAGCCGATGGCTATCCTGCCGCCAGGGATTCTTTTTACCCGTTCGCGTCCTTTCCCGCTTGTTCCGGGGGAAATTCCTCTGCTACCTCAAGCAGGCTTTTGACCAAGGGAAACTCCAATTCTTCTCAGATCTCAAATCCTTGGTCGATCCCGAAGCCTTTGGTCGGTTCTTACGCAGAAACCGCCAACAGGAATGGGTGGTCTACGCCAAACCTCCCTTTGGCGGACCCACCCAAGTCCTCGATTACCTCGGCCGCTATACTCACCGGGTCGCCATCTCCAACCACCGCCTGGTGACATTTCAGGACGGCAAAGTCACATTCCAGTGGCGAGACCGCAAAAACACGATCGCATCCGAACCATGACTCTCAGCGCAGACGAGTTCATCCGCCGCTTTCTCATGCATGTTCTTCCCCAAGGTTTCGCCAAGATTCGCTATTTCGGCTTCCTCGCCAACCGTCACCGTCGCGACCGACTGGCCCTTTGCCGCCGACTCCTGAATACTCCTCCGCCGGAAACCAACACCCAACTCCTCGACTGGAAATCCCGCCACCAAGCCCTCACGGGTGAGTCCATCGATATCTGTCCGGCTTGCCATAAAGGCAGAATGCATCTGGCTCGAATCCTGGCTCCGCCCTGGCAACGAAGATTGCCTCATCATTCAAAAGAGCCCAAGCAGAGGATACACTCGCCATGATCACCATGGTTTATTGCATCTGGATTTCTAAGATAGGAGTCACCCCAGACAGGCGAGGTGTCGCTTCAGGATGGCAAATCGGCTCCCAAAGACGTTTCCTGCACCTTCCCCGAAATATCTTCCCGGCAGGATCGTCCATGCTGGCTGCCCAATTCCCTGAGGATCTTCGACGATCTTCTCCCGCCCGCATCTTCTCCCTGATACAATCTCCATAAAGCGCGGTTCAGTTCAATAGGTTCTTTCCGGAGCCTCACACACGTGCGTGCTTGTCTCCGTCCGACGCTGAGGCTCCGGAAAGAACCTTGTACATTTTCCAGGCCTGACCCCGGGCCCGACGCATGCACGGCGATGGTCGCGGGGCGATAGCTTCCGAGCGATGGCATGAAATCCCGGATGTGCGTCGCCGTGAGCGATTGCAGATCGGAAATCTGACTGGTGGTCAGCCACTTGAAAAACTTATCCAGGCCATTCTCGACTTGGTGCGTTGTGCGGCGTCCTCGGTGATGACGGATGAAATCGAGGAACGCAGGGACAAAATCATCGTAGAGATCCGGTCTTCCAGTTTGCGAGTCAGACATTAGAACCTCCTTCAGCATGCGAGACCTCGACATGAGGTCTTCAGCTAAAGGGAGGTTATCAGCGTGATCGATCGAGCGCTGATCAATCGGAATGCGGGTCTAAGACGAATAGTGCGGCTTTCTGCACATAACATCTGGCTGCACATACCATTCCCCACAGGCCCTACCAGGAGTTTTCGCTTTTTGAATTTGAGTCGCACAAAGTATAGTCTTGTAAACGGTGCTAAAGTGTCATGCTTCAGCCACTTGCAGCATTTCAACGCTATCCGCTACCCACAGATTCTGCAGAGGACGTGGCACAGCCATTCCGGACGTATTGTGGGGTATACGGAAACAACGATTACCGAGGATTTTAGCGCTCTGAGGGATGGGCGTTCGGCAGAAAAGCGATTGACCGCGTAACACGGGTCGTCGACATTGATCTCGGCGAAGGTCAGCAGAAGCGGTCCGTAACCCAGGGGACTGCCTGGGCGACCAAGATCCTAAAAACTGTGGGCGTCAGGAGCCTGGATCCGGATGCCACGAAGAGCAAAAACAGAGCGGCATAGTGACACATTAAAAAACTCGGTTCTTTCTTTTCAATGACTTACCGAGACGCCGCGCAAACATGGGCTAGGCATCATCCGCAAGACCGTGAGTCTGATCCGATAAATGCCAGTATTTTCAACGCGGATGAGGTTATTGGTAGTGACAGCTGGTTCGCATTTTCGTAGGGAGCCAGGTCTACCAGCGGATCGAAAACCGCGACTCATTGTCGGATTAGTTTACACTTTGCAATAACATGTCTAATTATTGTGGTTAAATGAGTTGCGGCAAAACGACGGAAGTCAACCCAGATTTTCTGTCAGCATTCTTTACAGTAGTCTCACTCTTGGCAATTGCTGATCGACGGAAAGCTCGATAAGTTATTGATAATATAAGATTTATTATTGAGGGATTTTTTCCTGGATTGGAATTGAACTTGCTTGTAATTAGAATGCCTATTAAGTCAATCTTGCATGCTTTGCGTTGCAATGGAGGGAATTGTGAGATATTATCGCACGATTCTGACTATCGTGGCTTGGCCTTGCCTCGTTTCCATGGCCTTGGCTAGTACTATCCCCGATCCGAGAATCGTGATCGGAGGGGATACTGATTCCAATCCAGCTTTCACGAACTTTACTTTCGTAGCCAACTCGTCGGGTGGCGGGTATTATTCCAGCGAGGTCCTCTCTGGTAACGGGAAGATCGATGAGGGGTTTTACAACGCTAGCGGACAGGACTGGGATACCTTAGGGATTTGGGTACCCATCCCTTTTGATGAGGATGGTAATCCAATTACCGACCCATCAGCCTATATGATCCAGGGGGGGGATTATTTCTTGAGTTATGAACTTTCCCTGGACCCCGAGTCGAGCATTTACCTGGACCCGAGTTCGGGATGGATGCTGATTTTGTTTTCCCAGGGAGACGGAGGGTTGGGAATCCCTAGTGGCTACACTTTTTTTATCGATTTGAGAGATCTAGACCCCGACACTGGATATCCTGTCTCTGATGGTAGTGGAGGCTGGCTCGGTGAAAACGGATCGCCGCTCGGGGAGTTTAACGCGGCGGCAAACCCAGGAGATGTCTGGCTGACCGCGCCGCCTGTCCCTGAACCTGGGACTCTGATACTCCTCTTGGGAGGTCTGGGGCTGATTGGAATCAGGTCGATTTGTGGTAAAAGAGTATCCAAGCGAGGCTAGTGATATCCTAGCAAGCGATATAGATCGCGGGATCCATCATTTCCTCGAGCCACTTTCCCCAAAGTCTGCCAGTAGCTTCTTAAACTCCGGCAGACTTTGCAGTCTTTCCAGCTCGGGATTTCCCATCGCATCCGAAACTGCGTAGCCTTTTTCGAAAGCCAGGCGCAGAGATTGGATCGCTTCCTGAGTCTGGCCAGCCAGCGTGCGAACGATCGCCTCGCTGTAAATATATTCGACGTTATTTGCATCGATGCCGCGGGCGCGCCCGATGAAATCGGAGGCACGGGAGGTATTCCCCTTCTTGGCATAGTAGAGCGCGAGGCTGGCCATGGCAGCGGCGTTGCGCGGATTGACCTCCAGTTCCTTGAGAGCCAAGCTGATGGCTTTGTCGTAGGTGGCCGCTGCCTTCTCCTGCTGCCCCGCCGCGCGGTAGGCATCGGCCAGATTCCCCACCGCCACCTCCTGATTCGGATTCAGCTCCACCGCTCTCTCGAATGCGTCCACGGATTCCTGCAGGCGCTTCAAATAAAAGTAGGCCGTTCCCAGGTTCGAATAGGTCTCCCAGGACGGCTGAAGCTCAAGCGCTTTGCGGAATGCCGGGATGCACTCCTCGTATTTTCCCTGGCTAAAGAGCACGGCGCCGATGTTAAGAGGGCCGAGAACGTTATTCGGCTCCAGCTCGGTGATTTTCCGGTAGGCTTTCAGCGCCTCGTCCAGGTTGCCGATCCTGAAATAGGCGGCTCCCAACACGCTGAAATTGAGCCAGTAATAGGGGTTGATCTCGATCGCCTTCTGGTAGGCTTTGATCCCTTCTTCCTGTTTGCCGGATTTTGCATAGGCGGCCCCTAACCTCCGGTAGCCGTCGTCCGAATTGGGTGCCAGCTGCAGGGCGCGATTCAGAATGGCGATCGACTCCGCTGTTTTCCCGGTCGCGTTGTACACGCTCCCCAGCGTGAAGCAAACCTCGGGAAGCTGGTCGTTCAGCCGCTGGGCCTGCTCTCCTGCCGCCACCGCCTTTTGGGCCCATGCGTTGTCCTTGGTCATGCGGTACATCAGCAGGTTCGCATCCGCGAGGCCCACGTACGCCAGGGCAAAGCCTGGATCTTTCGCCAGCGCCTTCTCAAAATGCGAGATCGCAGCCTTGATGTTCGCGATATCCTGCTGGCCCCGAAGTGCATTGCGGCCTTTCATATAGAGGTCGTAGGCCTCGATGTTTTCAGTCGAATGGGTCAAGGTGCGCGCCCGCTCTTCGCTGTCGGGACTGAGCTTCAGGGCCGTGAGCAATTCGCCGTAGATCTGGTCTTGCAGGGTCAGCAGATCTTGGGCGAGGCCGGAAAACTCCTTGGTCCAGAGCTGTTGCCCGTTGCTGGTGTCCTGCAGGCTCGCGATCACCGCGATCTTATCCCCCTCCTTCGCGATGGTCCCGTGAACGATGAGTTTCACGCCCAGTTCGCGGGCGACTTTGTCCAACTCGCCTTTCGCGGCGGCCTTCTCGGCCTCAGCAAACGAAGGAATGTAGACCTCTTTCAGCTGGTAGAGCCGCGCGGATATTGCTTCCCCAATGCCCTCGGCGAGATAGCCCAGCGTTGCCTGGTCTCCGAGGACGCGGAATGGAATCACCGCGACATATGTCCGCTGGGAAGGAGTGTTTTTTTTCACCCGCGTCCCGGCATTTTCAGCAAGCCGTGATAAGAAAAAGCCGCGCACGTCCGGAAACATGAGGGCGACTGCCGCCAGAGCGACGGCAAAAACTGCTGCCCAGATCCAGCGGTGGCCACCGGTGGCGGTGAGTGCGATCTTTATCGAGCGGGCCGGGGCATGCCCGGTTTCCAGGTCTTGCTGGATTTCGCGGGCGCTCTGGTAGCGCTGGGCCGGCTCGGTCTCCAGGCAGCGCATGATGATCCGGACGAGGAAATCCGGCAGGTCGGGATTCAGCAGTTTGGGATTCTTGGGCAGTTCCTTCGTGCGCAGCATCATGGTCTGATACAATGTATCGCCGGCGAACGGCAACTCGCCGGTTGCCATCTCGTAGAAAATCAACCCGAGCGAATATAAGTCGCTGCGCCGGTCCGCCTTCTGGCCTTTCACCTGCTCGGGGGACATGTAACGGGGTGTCCCCAGCACCGCGCCGGTATGCGTCATTGTTGCGGCTGACGCATCGAGCGATTTAGCCAGGCCGAAATCCGAAATCAGGGCATTTCCGTCCTTGTCGGCGAGAATATTCTGGGGCTTCAAGTCGCGGTGGATGATCCCCTCGGCATGGGCGGCATCGAGCGCCGCGCAGAGCTGGCATGCGATGGCCACGATCCTGTCGACCGGAAGGCGGCCCTCCCGGCTCAACAGCGAGTGAAGATCCTCGCCGTCAATGTAGGCCATGGAAATGAACCGAATCCCGCCGGCGTCGACCAGGTCGTGGATGCGCAGGATGTTCTTGTGGGAAATCCTGCTTGCCAGCAGCAGTTCCTGCTTGAAGCGCAGCATCGACTCCGGCTGGTTCACCAGGTCGGGCCGGATCACCTTCAGTGCCACGGTCCGATCCAGCTCGGCATCGTGGGCCCGGTAAACAGCCCCCATGCCCCCCTTCCCGAGCAGGGATTCGATCCGGTAGCGCGATCCCAGTTCGGTGCCGGGGTCGAGCAGCCGGCTTCCATCCACTTCGCCGGCCCGGGCCATAGGACCGCCGGACGGCGATGGCGTCGCCTGCCGCGCGCCTGAAATGGGAGAAGAGGGCATCACGCCGCCGGTCATCGTCTCTATCTCATCCATGTTCAAGAGGGCAGAGCCGCAGCCAGAACAGCACGAGGCATCTCCAGAGTTTTCGGTCTGACATCTGCGGCAGATCATAGTCAATAAATATTAGGCAAATGCTTTTTCCTGCTGGTGAGATCATACGACGGATCGCTGATGAAAGTATGCGGAATTCTCTCTCTATGCAGGCCAGCGGGCGAATGGGAGCGGGGATTGGAGGTGAAGGGAGTTGAAACGGGTTGGAGAAGCGCCCGGCGAGCTCGCCGGGCGCTTCTCCAACCCGTTTCAGGCGCGCCGCAAGCATACCCCTCCCTATGCAGTGTCCGCCGACTGGCGCAGTTGAGCATTCCGGGGAGTGCCGCGACGCTATTGGGTGGGTTCCAACTGCTGATCGAGGTCGTCGCAGGCAATCACCTAAGGGTCATAGTGCATCGATCTCTCTGGGGCTGGAGGTGGAGGGCGCTCGGGGCGGTCCCACCGCTTGAGGTGGCGCAGGATTCTCTCGATGACCGGGGCGCTGTCGATCAGGCTGATGATCTTGAGCGGGCCGCCGCAACGCGGGCAAACGAGTGGGTCCGCTTCGTACACCTTCTTGATGAGCCGAGCCCAGGAGCGCCGCAGCCGGCGGGCGAACTCATCGGCGCATCCGGCTCCCTGCCGGGGGCAGCGCCGGCACGATGAGCGCCCGCGCGGCGCACGTTCGAGAACGCCCCGCAATATCGGACCAACTGCTGTCCGGCATCGGGGATATGGGTGCACAGGGCGGCGAGAAAATCGAGCGCCGGGATGATATGCGCCCCGGAGGCATCGGGCGCGCCCAACCGGTCATGATTCCGCGCATAGAGGAGCTTGCGATCGTACTTGAAGCAAAACGGACCCTTTGTGAAACGTCAGGCGAGCTTCAATTCGCCGCGTGACCGACTGCTTTTTTCGGCGCTGTTGCGGAACGCGATCGGGTGCGGGGGCCTTGACTCTCCATGGCCGCCCGCAGGATACGATTGATGCGCGTCTGGTAACCCCTGCCGCGGGCCTTCAGCCACTTCAGCACGTCTGCATCAAGGCGGATGGTGAGTTGTCGCTTCGTTGGCGGCCATGCCTCCGTTGCCTTGGTAAAGAAAGACTTGTTGAGCGGCGGAATGTCCGAATAGTCGATCTCGGCATCCTTCATGCGGTCAATTCTTACCAAGTCGCTTTTGATAGATTTTTTGCTCACGTTGATTTGCCTTTCTCATGGAGATAATCCGCGTGGTGTCTTCGCCGCGTGACGCGTGGGCAATTACAACCACCCGACCAGCGAGCAGACCCAAGGTGATAAGCCGCACCTCTCCATAATCGAAGCGGCTATCCACGAAAGTGACGCAAGGCCCGGCCAACACCTGTTCAGCGTCCGCGAAATCCAGCCCATGTTTGGCGAAGTTGCTACTACTCTTCGCTTCGTCCCATTCGTAGTTCATCATCCTGTAATGTAGATACTTTTGTAGTTACATGCAAGCAAGAAAGCGAGTACGCAATCAATGTGTCGCGGTGGTCCTCCGCGGTTTCGTCGATCAGGGGATAGTCAATCGACAGGCAAGCCATGCTTTTCCGTGTCCAAATTCGGTGACAGGCACCTCTTTAATCTTGATAGCTACACCCCGCTTTCAGGTTGCAAATCCGGCCCAAGATTAAAAGGGTGCCTGTCACCGAATTTCAGACCAGGCGCGTGAACTCTACTTCAAGGCGGCCAGCGCTGTCCTGGCGCCCAGCAGGTCCGGGCTGATTTCGACAGCCTGCGCCAGTTCCGCCTTCGCCTTGGCCGCGTCACCGAGACCCAGGTACCCAAGGCCGATCATGTAATGCGCGTTCGCTGTCCGGAGGCGCGGTGACTGTCCTGAGCCACCTCCGCCGCCGCGGCCGGTTTCCGCGGACGCCGGCTGCTTGAGCGCGAGTTGGCCGGAGTCCAACAGACTCTGGAAGATTGACTTGGCTTTGTCGGCCTGGCCGAGCTTCTCCAGGCAAAGCGCTTGGTAGTAGAACTGAGTCCCGCCTGCTGTGACAGGACCGCCGCCTCCCGTGCCGCCAAGCCGGCCCCCGCCGGACTGCCCCGGTGCCGCTGCCCGGTTCCAGGCCTCGGTGGCCTTCGCGCGGTCGCCCAGGCCTTCGTAGGCAAGCCCTGTCAGATAGGCAACCTCGGCGTTGCGCGCTCCGCCCCCGCCAAGCCCACGCGAGGGGAGGTTGTCAGGCACCGTGACCGCCGTCTGCAAATCGACGAGCGCCTCCTGATACCGCTGGGCGGCGATTTTCTGCTGTCCGCGAAGGATGTGAGCGTTTGTCCATTGGTCGCTCACGTTGAGGTTGGCGCCCTCCGCAACCGCGAACTTCCGGCCGGTCATCATCTTGATGGCGTCATCGTACTTGCCCGCCGCCACCTTGAGCGCGACGGCGCGGTTTTGAGCGTCATCGCGTTGCGCGACGACATCCTGATTCTTCTCGAACAGCGGCAGGCGCTTCTCGATGGGAGTGCCGGCCTGCTCGTAGAGTTTATCCAACTCGGCGAAATGGATGGCGCACTTGGGTTCGAGCGTGACCGCTTTCTCCAGCTCCGCGATGGCCCTGCTGAGGTCGCCCGTGGGCTTCTGGTGTTCGTAGGCCGTCGCCAGATTGCGATGGACGATGGAAAAGGAGGGGTCGATCGCGGCAGAAACTTCCCAAACCTTGGCGGCCTCCGCCGGTTGCCAGTCGTACAACAGATTGCCCAGGTAGTAGGGCGCGCGAGCATCGCGCGGGTTCGACTTCATGGCCGCCCGAAGCACGTCAATAGCCTCGTTCTGGAAGGGGAAGACGTAGTCCGGAGGCATGGTCATAGCCAGCTTGCAGTACTCGGACGCCTTCGGCACCTGGCCCAGCTTCTCAGCAAAGTAGCCCAGATAGTAGTAGGCCATTGGGTGGATCTTGGATTTGTCGGGGGCTGCGGCGATCATTTGCAGGAGCACGTCCGTGCCGTCCTGCCACAAACCGGCGTCGAGGTACTCGGCGGCTGTCTCCTGAGCCGTTTGCGGATGATCCATCATGGTGGAGGCGAGAGTCTTCGCCGCCGCGGGGTCTTTCGAGGCGAGCCAGCGTTCCACCATGGACCGCACGTCGAGCGGGTCGATCCTGTGCGCTGCCGTCGTCAACAACTGGAGCGCTTCCTTGGAGCGCCCGGTGTGCCGCAAAACCGCAGCCTTCAAGTTCTGCGCCCGGATGTTCAGGGCATTGGAGTCGATCGAGCGGTCAACGAAATCGAGAGCGGCAGTCATGTTGCCTCGCGAAGCAGCGATCTCGGCCAGCGAATAGTAGCCGGCGGCCTTCCAGGCCTGGCTCCAGGTAGCCTTATAGAAGTTCGTATAGGCTTCGTCGGTCTTGCCCTGAGCCTTCAGCGTGGCTCCCAGGTAGTAAATCGCCTCGACATCCTTCGGATCGGTGAATTGGGCCGTGACGCGCGCGATGGCCGCGCGCAGGTACTTCTCGGCCTCCGCGTACTTCGCCTTGGTGTAGGCGGTAATGCCGAGGACAGTGTTGACGCGGGAGTCGCCCGGATCGCGGCGGAGAGCTTCTTCCCAATAAGGCATGGGATCGTTGACGGGATCGTGGAACTGCTGGGCACGGAGACCGATCAGATAGAGTTCCTCGTTGGTCTTGACGTCCGCTGGCGCGGGCGGGTTTGTTACACCGGGTGGGGCCTGCTCCGGCGTCAAACGGATGGGCGAATAGGAGACGAGCTCCCGGCCGCCGTCCGAAATCGAAGCGACCAGATCGTGCTCGTCGATGCCGGCTGGGACGGGGACCTGCCTGGTGTATGGTTTGCCGGGGTTGATGGCCACCGTCTCCCGGAGCAGGACCTTCTGTCCCGCCCTAAGCGTGACCGTTGCTGCCACATGGGCCGAGGTGGTGTAGAAGCCCATCTTGGCGTTTCCGCTCGCCACGTCGAGGTTCACGGCCGCATCCAGATTGGCTTTCTTCACGCCGCCGATGTTACGGAATGGGTACCAGTTCATCGAGAACGAGCGCCCCTCGTAGGGCTGCAGCCAGCTATAGTCGGGCTGATTGTCCGAGTAGGCCCCGGCCATGAGTTCGATGTAGGGACCGTCCGAGTCGGTAAGATTGGCGTCCCAGTTGCGGGCGCCGGCATCTGTCCCCCACTCAAAAAATTTCTTGCCCGGCACGATGTTGTGGTCGGCGATGCTCATGGTTCCCGCCTGCTTGCTGTGGTCATAGCCGGCGAAGAAATCGTCCTGGTAGTTCCAGGCAAACACTGAGACCGAGGAAGGGTGGTTCTTCCACCAACTGATGTCGACACCCTCCTCGTTGATCGGCCACTTGGTGAACACGCGCTTGAAGTGGCCGGTGCCGAGCTGTGTGCTGGGCGGGAAGATGACCTGGTATTGGTCGTTCACATGAACCGCCACGTTGGCGAAGCACAGCATGGTGTTCACTTCGGGAGTGCGGTTCAAAATTCGCACCGACGCCTCCAGGTAGGACTTGCCCGGCCTGATCGTGTAGCCGACCGCCCAGCGCATGCGCTGGCGCACTTCCAGCTCGCCGACCCAAACGGTTTTGCTGCCGTCCGCGTTTTCTTCCACGCTGTACTGCACAGGGAGGAAGGTGGTCGCCCGGTGGTGGTGGTTGATGTTCCACTCCACGCCGCCGGAAATCCAGGCTCCGATGATGCTGATCAGCGCAGGCTTGATGACATGCTGGCGGTAAATGAAGTTGTAGTTGTTGGTCTTGTCCAGACCTTCGAAGATGCGGCCGCCAATCTCCGGGAGGATGCCGATGCGAAGGTACTCATTCTCGAGGTAGACGATCTTGTAGGTCTTGTCCGCCTTCTTGCCCGTGAGAACGTCGTACATCGGATAGGGATAGATCGGCGCCTGAGCTCCCTGAGATTGCCGCCCGAAGTAGAACATCGGGTTGGGCTCCGGGGCTCCGACCAGGTAGGTCGGGATGACAATGTTCGTCTCCCAGACCTTCACCGTCGAGACGTCGGAGGGAGTGAGCGGAACGGACACCGCAGGGAATACTATGCAAAGCGCCATCAGCGCTGACAGACGAATCAGGCTGCGCATCATGAATGTTATCCTCCAAGAAATTCGGTGACGGGCACCTTTTTAATCTTGCCAGCCACATCCCGCTTTCAGGTTGCGCATCCGGCCCAAGATTAAAAAGGTGCCCGTCACCGAATTTGTCAGCATTACCTCGAAGCCCAATTCGCCTTAGGCTGCCCGCGGCCGCACTGTTGCGGCAATGCGTTTCGCCTGGGCAAGTTCGGCCAGCCGGAGGTCATAGGCTGACTGCAAATTCAGCCACGATCGGGCGTCTGTCCCAAAGTAGCGCGCCAGCCGCAACGCCGTATCGGCCGTGATTCCCCGGCGCTCACGCACAATGTCGTTGATGCGCGCCGGGGTTACCCCGAGAGCCCTTGCCAAAGAATTTGCCGACAAGCCGAGAGGGGACATGTACTCTTCGCGCAGAATCTCGCCGGGATGGATTGGTCTCATTTTGTTTCCTGCCATAGTTTTCCCTCCTCAGTGATAGTCCACAATCTCGACATCTCGGGCATCCCCGTCTTCCCAGCGAAAGCAGACCCGCCATCGATCGTTGATCCGAATGCTCCACCATCCCGCCCGATCTCCGGCAAGCTTCTCCAGCCGGTTGCCGGGCGGTGCGCGCAAAAAGTCAAGGCTTGCCGCGGCGTCCACCAGCGCAAGCTTGCGTTCGGCCCGGCCGCGGATTGCCCTCCAGCGCTGTGGACAACGCCCCAAGTAAAGGGCGCGGGTATCTTTATCTGCGAAGGACTTGATCACGCATATATTCTATATCGGTAAACGATAAAACACCACTATAAACCTTATAAGCATTTCTATCCGCGAGCACATGGGGAAATTGAAGAGGGGAGGAAGCGAATCGGGAGAGGCTGTCCCAGCCTGGCTGTAGGCAAAAAGTTTGGCCAGATCAATCTTGATAATCTGGTCCGGTCCGCCGCGCTGGGGATTTTGGAGCAGCCCCGCCGCCTGTTCCCATGCGGCCCGCGCTCGCCGGCATTCTGAAGGACGCGAACGGGTCAGGATGGGCAGGATCGAACCTCCCGAAATCGTCCACGATGTGATCGGCAAGCCGCAGTCTGTTGTCCTTGATCCCCTGCACAATGCACTTGGAGAGTTCATAGGCCCCATAATTGCGGTGATGGGTGGGATCAGCGAATGCTTCACCGACCTGATCGCCCATGGCCGCGTACAGCTTTTTGCTCATCGACCACAAATCGATCACCGGGACGTTCTCTTCTCTGGCGGTATCCATGATTGACGCCGGGAATTCGCCGTGCGTGTTGCCTTCGATGCCTCCTCGCCTTTCCATCGGCGTGATCAGAACGGGCGTGGCGCCACGAAGACGGGCCTCGGAAATCATCGCCCGCAGATAAGCCTTGTGCGTTGTGAACGGCTCGACATAAGTCTGCGGCCAGTTGCTCTTTTCATCGTTGTGTCCAAACTGCAGAAACAGCCAATCGCCCGGTTTCATCTGGCTGAGGAGCTTGTCCAGCCGCAGGTCGGTAATGAACGACTTGAGTGTCTGGCCGGATGCAGCGTAGTTGGCGACAGCGACGTCGGGTTTGAAAAAGGCAGGCAGCATCTGGCCCCAGGAAGCTCCCGGCTCTCGCGGCTGGTCTGTGACGGTGGAGTCCCCCGCAAGGAAAACGGTGGGCAGGTTGTCGGCCTTGACGATTTCGATTGCGCAGATGCGGGGCCTGTCGTTGAGGAATTCGATCGTAAGCTTGTCATCCCAGTCCAACCGGTTCGCGTCGAGGTTCGTGAGACGCACTCCCGACCCGCCCGGGGCATTGGCGGGCAAGGGTGGAGTCATGCGCGAGTTGCGAACATTGCAGACAAAAGTGGGGCCTTTTCCGGTGACACAAGCATTGTTGTTGGGAGGATCAGTATATATGGCGATTCCGTGTGTTATGGTTTTCGTGTCGCTAATATTAAAGCCAAAAGTGAATCGCTGGACAAACATCATCATCGGTGTATTCTATGGTGTTGCCAATCTCGCTACATTCATTACGAGCTCTTGGGCTTACTTTATATTCATTGGAATTGTAGAAACTGTGCTTACCGGACTGATCGTTTGGTATGCATTTAAATGGCCTAAACAGGAAGCATGAGTCAATTCAATTGAAAGCCATTCCGGACGTATTGTGGGGTATACGGAAACAACGATTACCGAGGATTTTAGCGCTCTGAGGGATGGGCGTTCGGCAGAAGGGATTTTGTTTGGCTTAGTCGGTCCAAGTCCGCAACGAGGGACGGAGGCGCCGTGCAATCCGTGAATCCTAAAACACCCGGTGACGCGACAATTGAAAACTTGCAGGTCATGCGGACCGAATGCGAACGCCCTTGCATTTCCATGCTTTCAGCAATACGATAGCATTATGCAGGAAATGGCCTTTTCTTGGGACGATCGAAAGAGTCGCGAGAATTTACGAAAGCACGGAGTATCGTTTCAGGAGGCATCCACTGCATTCGCCGATGAAAATGCCCGGTTGAAGCATGATCCCGATCACTCTCAGGAAGAAGATCGTTTTATCCTTCTGGGATTCAGTGCAAAGCTACGGCTGCTTGTGGTGTCACACGCATATCGGCAAGAGGGGAAACAGATTCGAATTGTCTCGGCTCGCAAGGCGACCGCAAACGAACGTAGGCAATACGGAAACTTTTTATGAGAAAAGAATACGATTTTTCGGATTCCGAAAGGAATCCTTATGCAAAGCACCTAAAAAAACAAGTGACGCTTCGACTGAACACGGACGCGATTGGGTATTTCAAGGCTCTAGCGAGAGAAACAGGGATTCCCTACCAAAATCTGATAAATCTTTACTTGACCGAGTGTGCCCATTCTGGGAAAAAACTGACGCTAAAATGGGCCTCTTGATGTAAGGAGCACTATCATTTTCTGGCCGCTGATCTTGAATTCATGCGACTACGGCACCTAAACTTGTCTCGATCCATGTGACGAATGTAGGTATGGTGTCAAGGCCTGACACCAGTTCCGCGAAACTCGCAGGCCACGTCGAAAACCGGGTGAGCGGCTTGGACTTGGTCTTGGACCTCGACGTGGACAGTCATGTCCGAGTTAGACTTTCCAGACATAACAATCACCAGATCGCCCCTTATGTGTGCATGCCCACGCCCAAGTCCACGTCCAGGTCGAGGTCCAAGTGGAGGACTATGAGGTTGAGGAGGTTCGCGATATATGCGATCTAGGGAGTTCTGACAAGACATTGTTCTAGCAGTACGCTTGAGGTGATGGCGGAAGCTGTCGTACTCTATCGATCGGAAAAGCATTTATAAGGAAGCGTGTCATGTCGCGAACGAGAACTATAGGTAAATGCCCGACACAGACGTCTCGTGCCTGCAGCGGGCGCTCGCACGGGCGAGACGCGCGTGTCGCAAGGATCGCGTTTTTCAGACTAATATCTGTGATGGTTGCCGGCCTGCTGATGGTCGAGGGGGACGTTCGCTCCGCAGCCGAACCGCGCAAGCTCGTCTTCGACGGTGTGCTCTGCGAGCACAGATTGGCGCTGAAAGACATCGATTCTTCGATGCCGTCCGACTGGACCGGCTACACCCACCTGGTCATGGAAATGCGCACCTCAACGCCGCAGCGGTTCGGGCTCTGGGTCTATACGGCGGAAGGTCCGCGGCGGATCGAGATCCAGCCGTTCGGGCAGAACGTGTGGCTGCGCGCCTCCGTGCCTCTTCAGTATTTCAAAGGCATGGATCAGTCCGGCACCGATCTGGCCTCGACAAACAACCGCCGCACCAATTCCTACTGGCTCTCGGTCTGGGGACCGTTCGGCGATCTGACGTCGGTCGAAGCGATCGGCTTCGCGATGCAGTACCCGATCAATAAGCCAACGGTCGAGCTCCGCAACATACACCTGTCGAAGCAGGACCAGGGCTCCGAGTTCCTCGACGGCACGCAGGTGCGCGATCAGTGGGGACAATGGGCGTACATCGATTATCCGCGTAAGATCAAGAGCCAGGAGCAGCTCGACAAGGAGCTGGCCGAGGAGGAGAAAGCGTTCGGGCGCGGAGCTGATTTCGGATACTGCGAACTGGGCGGATATAAGGACACCCACGCGCATGCGACCGGGTTCTTCCGCGTCGAGCAGATCAACGGCGTGTGGTGGTTCATCGATCCGCATGGGCACCTCTACCTCTCCACCGGTGTCAACGGCGCGGGCGCCGGATTTGGCGGTGGCGCCGCGCCGGCAAAGCAGCCAGCCAATGTCGCCCCGAACCGCACCACGCGCCGGCTTGAATCGTGGGGCTTCTCCACTGGCGGGCAGGGCAAGCCCAGGACCGTCATGCTCCGCTGGAACATTGGCCGCAACACTTCTTTCCTGGGTTTGCCCGACGTCTATGCCGCCGATTTCGCCAGCGGCATCGATCAATCGGCCAGCCAGCAATGCGCACCGCTGCGCGACGATCCGCTCGTGCTCGGCTACTTCATCGGCAACGAACCACCGTGGGGCGATCGCGAGAGTGAGGTCGTGGACATGATCCTCAAGGGGCCCGATGGCGCGACCAAGACAAAGCTTGGCGAATTTCTCGCACAAGGCGACACGCCCAAGCGCCGCAGGCAGTTCGTGGTCACCGCGTTTGAGAGATATCTCAATTTGATTAATACCGCCCTCAAGAAATATGACCCCAACCACCTCAACCTCGGCATCCGCTTCGGCGGCAAGCCGGCGGACGATGTGATGCGCATGGGGCGGACGTTCGACGTGTGCAGCATCAACGTCTACGAATACGAGCCGACCAAGCAGCTCGAGCGCGCCTATCGCCTGACTGGCCGCCCGATCCTGATCGGCGAATTCCACATCGGCGTGCCGGAGAATGGCCTGGGTGCCGGGCTCGTGCAGGCGATGAACCAGACCGAACGCGGGACCGGCTACCGGTATTACGTCGAGCAGGGGCTGTCGCTGCCCTATGCGCTGGGGACGCACTGGTTCCAGTGGACGGATGAGCCCATTACCGGGCGCATGGACGGCGAGAATTACAACATCGGCTTCATCGATGCGACGGGCCGCGCCTACCCCGAGCTTGTCGGGGCCGCCAAGGCCACCCACAAGCGGCTGCATGATGTGCACGCGGGAAAGGTCCCGCCCTTCAGCCAAAGGCCAAAAGCATCCGAAGTGGGGACCCCGTCGTCTCCGTGGGATCTATAGCGTTTGAATTCGGTGACAGGCACCTTTTCAATCTTGGCAGCTACATTCTGCCCTCAGTTTGCGCATCCGGACCAAGATTAAAAAGGTGCCTGTCACCGAATTTTGCGCGTCTCTTGAAAAACGTGTCATAGTACCGCCTTCCGGAGTTTGCTGATGTCGAAGCGCGTTTCTCTTTTTGTGACGTGTATTGTGGACCAGCTGTTCCCCGAAATCGGCATGGCAACGGTGGAGGTGCTCGAACGACTGGGCTACACCGTGGACTTTCCCGCGGATCAGGTTTGTTGCGGCCAGCCTGCATTCAATGCGGGCTACCGCCGTGAAGCCGCAGAGGTCGCATGCCGCTGCCTGGAGGTTTTGCGGAATGATGAGTTTGTCGTGGTCCCGTCCGGCTCATGCGCTTCCATGATTACGCACCATTTTGAAGAGCTGTTCGCGGGCAACCCGAAACTGCTGGCGGAAACGCGGCGCCTGACACCGCGCTTGTGGGAGTTCAGCAAATTCCTGCTGGAGGTAGCGCAGGTCGAGGATGTGGGCGCTCGCTATGACGGCGTGGCCACATTCCACGACAGCTGTCACGGTTTACGCACGCTGAAAATCAAAGAGGGACCTCGACGGCTGCTTGCCCACGTCAAGGGGCTTACTTTGCGGGAAATGGACGCAGCAGAGGAATGCTGCGGCTTCGGTGGGACTTTTTCCGTCAAGTTCGCGGGGATCTCCGGGGCGATATCACGGACTAAGATTGAATCGATTCTGCGCACCGGCGCCGGCACTGTTGTGGGCGTAGACGCCAGCTGCCTTCTGCAGATCCGCGGTGCGCTCTCCCGGTCTGATTTGCCCGTTACCACCACGCACCTGGCACAGGTGCTGGCATCTCGCTGACATGGCCATGGCTGAAGACCTCGAAAGCAGATTTCGCAAAACGCTGGCGGACTCGGGCCTGCAAGCCGCGGTGTACGCCGGCACGGGCCTGCTGATGCAGAAGCGCCAGGCTGTCGTGAATCCGGATGTATTACCGGACTACGAGGAACTTCGCGATCATGCCCGGGCGATCAAAGAGCATGCCCTGGCAAACCTCGACTACTACCTCGAGCAGTTTGAGGAAAATGTCCGCGCGCACGGCGGCAAAGTAGTCTGGTGCCGGGACGGGGACGACGTCGCCTTGTTCTTTGCAGATCTCGCCCGGGAGAAAAACGCCCGGCTCCTGGTGAAGTCCAAGTCGATGACCACCGAAGAGATCAACCTCAATGAGCGCCTGGAGCACCATGGCCTGGAGGTGGTCGAGACGGATCTCGGCGAATTCATTGTGCAGCTGGCCAAGGCGCGCCCTTATCACATCGTCGTGCCGGCGATGAACATGACGCGCTACGATATCTCCGAACTGTTTCAGCGGACGCTGGGGGTTGGGCCGGAGACCGTGCCGGAAAACCAGACTCAGATCGCGCGCGCGGTTCTGCGCGAGAAGTTCCTGGCCGCCGACATCGGCGTTTCGGGCGCCAATTTCCTCGTGGCCGACTCAGGAGCGGTTGTAATGGTCACCAACGAGGGGAACGGGCGCATGAGCACAACCCTCCCCAAGGTGCACGTGGCGATTGCCGGAATCGAGAAAATCATTCCGCGGGCCCAGGATCTGCCGGCGTTTTTGAAACTGTTAGGAAGGAGCGCCACCGGCCAGGCACTGACGGTTTACACTTCGTTTCTGTCCGGCCCCAGAAGGCCGGGTGAAGTTGATGGCCCGGAGGAATTCTATGTTGTCCTGCTCGACAACGGCCGCACGCGCCTGCTGGCGGACGAGAGCAAACGCGAGTCGCTGTACTGCCTGCGCTGCGGGGCATGCCTGAACCATTGCCCCGTATATCGAAAGATTGGCGGACACAACTATCCGTGGGTGTATTCGGGACCGATCGGTTCCGTGATCGGGCCGCTTTATCGCGGCCTCGAACGTGACCCGTGGCTCCCTTTCGCTTCGAGCCTCTGCGGCGCCTGCGCCGAGGTCTGTCCGGTAAAGATCCACTTGCCGAAACTGCTCCTGGAACTGCGGCGTGATATCACGGATTTGAAGTCCCGACGCGGTAAGGGATGGCAGGAGCGCATCGGGTTCCGGGCATGGGCATGGGTGATGGGACACCCGCGAATCTATGAAATGCTCGGGAAAATGGGCTCGTTCGTGTTGCGGCCGCTTGCCTCAGGGCGCTGGCTGCGGCGCGTTCCTTTTGTATTGAACGTGGGTCCATTGCGGGCATGGTTGAGCGAAAGGGACCTACCGCCGCTGCCAAAACAGAGTTTTCGCGAACTATGGCGCCGGAGAGCGCAAGGGAGAGAGAATCATGCGACGCGATGACATCCTGCGGGACGTGCGCTCGGCATTGCGGCGAACCGCTGGCCAGCCCGCCCGCGATGTCCCCGCGGCGCGCCTGCGCTTGCAGCCGGCAGATGCGGAGTCGCGCATCCGCCAGTTCTGTGCAGCCGTGGAAAACCTCGCAGGAAAGGCCCATCGCGCTGCTTCCTGCGCGGAAGCATGTGCCTACGCATCGAAACTGCTGGCGGGCGGCACGGCAGTTGCCTCCAACGCGCCCTTCCTGAACACGTGCGGAATCACATCGCTGCCCGGTGTGCGCACCGGGCGGTTCGAGGAGGCGCAGTTGCGAAGTTTGTGTGCGGTTGCGGATCTCGGGATCACCAGCGCGGACTATGCAATTGCAGAAACAGGAACGCTGGTCGTGCTGTCATCCGCGGAAGAAGCGCGCATGATCTCGCTCCTTCCGCCGGTCCATCTGGCGATCCTTTCGAGCGAACGGATTCTCACCGGCCTTGACGAGCTGTTTGCCCTCCTGCCGCATCCTGCTGAGAAGACGTCCTCGATGGTGCTGATCACCGGTCCGAGCCGGACTGCGGATATCGAGATGACCTTGATCCGCAAGGTTCACGGCCCGGGCGAAGTGCACGTGGTCATTGTGGAGTCCTAGCCTCGAATTCCACGGTACTGCAAATGGCTAATGGACGGAGTGTTGATTCAAAGCCAACCTGTCCGCTGATGTTCTGAAAGTAATGTAGATTGTCATCAGAATGAGCGATACCGCGATCATGATCGTGGGC
>Ga0187861_10000650_pt1 | contig 39718 bp, 38 predicted proteins | sample June2016WEW_10_1_3_FD_132986 | JGI IMG/M metagenome (GOLD analysis project Ga0187861, IMG submission 132986) | Peatland microbial communities from SPRUCE experiment site at the Marcell Experimental Forest, Minnesota, USA - June2016WEW_10_100 | ecosystem: Environmental > Terrestrial > Soil >...
CTCCGTTCTTCGTCGTGCTCGCGAAGAAAAGGGAAGGGAGCGCACAATCCTGAAATCAGGAGTCAGCAGAACAGGGAAGGAGATCACCATGACAGCCCAGGGAATCAGATTCTTATTTGCCTACAACTCGTGGGCGACCAATCGCGTTTTCGAGTCTCTGATCAAGGTGCCGGAAAATGATTACCATAGAGATTTGAAGTCGAGCCACCGTTGCATTCACGGCACATTGACTCATCTGATAGGGGCGGAGAAGATCTGGCTCTCGCGCTGGATAGGAAAACCGGAGACCTCTATGTTGTCGGGGAAAGAAGTGTTATCTCTCACCGCGCTCAAGGAGATCTGGGAGGACGTTGCAGCGCGCACGGCAAAATTCGTTGCCAGGCTCGACGACGAAAAGCTCCTGTCTACCTTTAACTTCACCACCTCACAGGGAAAAACACTCACTCATGTCTATCAACACGCCTTGCAGCATCTCGTCAATCACTCAACTTACCACCGCGGGCAAATTGCGGCCTTGATGCGCCAGGTGGGGGCCCAACCGATAGGGACCGATCTGATAACCTTTTACCGCCTTACCGCGCAACCTGTTCCCAAAGACTAACCTCCAAGAAAATCGGGGGCAGGCCACTCAATTCCTAATCTCCAGTGGATATGTCCCTGACATTCTTACCCTCTGGAGTCTGGGAATTGAGTGGCCTGCCCCCGATTTTCCAGCATTGAAGTCAGCCGCGTACTAAACTGATTCCGCATGGACCATAGAATTCTAGCGATCAACTTTCCAAGAGTCGCGCGGGTGGCCTGCCTTTTAGTGTTTGCGCTCGCAAGCACTTGCTGTGTTCTTGCGCGCGCCCAGGATCAAGACCAGCTGGGCCCCAATCCCACTGCGCAAACGGGACCGCAAGGCGTGATTACGATGACTGCCGTTCCGAATCGCCCGACATTTTCCACCACAGCCGAGACCGTACAAACGGGCGTGTTCGAAATCGAGTACGGGCTGGAAGCGGCCCAAGGGCACCAGAACATCAACGGGCTGCTCAAATTCGGATTGTTCAAGAATTTCGAGCTGCGTTTTGGGAACAATCCGATCGAGCGCGACGCAGGGGTCGCAGGACGCGGCGATTCGGGCGCCGGATTGAAGTACCGGTTCCTTGAGGAACGCGGCCCGCTGCCGACGATTTCCATCCTCTATAATGCCACGCTGCCGACTGCCACGGCCGGACTGGGAAGCAGATCCCTGGGACATTCCGCCGGCATTCTCGTCAGCAAGGATCTCGGCAAGCATCACGTGGATTTCAACGAAAGCCTTCAGTGGATCGGCCGTCCGGGGGCAAGCGGATTTGACCGGGACTATTTCACCGCACTTTCGTATTCACATCCGGTCACGGAAAAACTGGGATTCGCAGCTGAAATTGCAGGCTTCAGCCGTGCCAACCTCGCGACGCCATCGATGCTGACCATTCTTCAGGCGTTGACCTTCAACATTTCTGCGCGGCTCGTGATTGACAGCGGTTGTTATGTCGCCGCCCGCGGAGATCTCCCGCGAATAACGTTCTTTTCGGGTGTAACGTATTCCGTCCTCGATCTCTATCGTTACTTGCGCCTCACACACCGCCGATAATCGGTCTGCCGACAAAGGTCACATACCGTGACTCACTTGCCCGGGGATCCAACGTATCCGCGATTTCCCCGCATAGATACTTCGTATGCGCGCATTGTTTTCGATTGCCATTCGGCACTGCACTTTTAACTTGTGCCACTGGCGCCGCACGGATAAGAATGCTTCCACATTTAATCCTATTCTGTGCTACTAAGCCGAGGAGTGGTGGCGATGCGAATAACGGCCAGACTGATCCCCGCTATGATCGTCCTTAGCCAGGCACTGTTGCTCTCAGGTGCAGGCAACGTGCCGGCTCCCGAATCCGTATTCGGATTCAAGCCAGGCGCCGACTACAAGCTGGCGACCTACGAACAATCGATCGAGTATTTCAAGAAGCTCGCCGCGGCGAGCAAGTATATAACGCTCATGGAGGCCGGCAGGACAACACAGGGCCATCCGTTCTACTTTGCGCTAATCTCCAATCCCAAGAACCTGGCCAGGATCGATCACTATCGCGAGATCGCGCAGCGGCTGGCGCATCCGATCGGCCTCACAGATGATGAAGCCCACAGACTCGCGCGCGAAGGCAAACCGATCATCGACCTCGATGGCGGCCTGCACGCGACGGAAGTCGCCGGAATGCAACAGACGCCCAAGCTCGCCTATGATCTGATCAACGGCGCGGATGATCCGAAGATCAAGGAAATGCTCGACAACGTCATCGTCATGCTGTGGCCCACGAGCAACCCGGATGGGCAGCAGATGGTGGCGGAATGGTACATGAAAAACGTCGGCACTCCATACGAGTTGTCTGGCCTGCCGCGTCTCTTTCAGGACTACGTCGGCCACGACAACAATCGCGACGCATACATGTTGAACATGATCGAGTCGCGTGTGATGATGCACGCCCTGCTCCAGTGGGAACCGCAGATCGTCTACGTGCAGCATCAGACGGCCCCCTTCCCGACGCGCATCTGGGTGCCGCCGTTCTCCGAGCCCGTCGGACTGGAAGCTCCCTACATTATTTCGCGCGAAATAAATATGATCGGCATGGCGATAGCGCAGGGTCTTGATGCGAAAGGGCTGGTTGGCGCCACCCATTTGGGAACGTTTACCGATGCCTGGTATCCCGGCTACTATGACTACGCGCCCACATTCAAGAACGTCGCAACGTTCTGGACGGAAACCGCTCTCTACAATCTGGCGACGCCGCACGAGTACACGATCAACGATTTTCCGCAGAATTATCGCGACCTCCGCCCGCAGAGCCTGTACTCCAGCCCTTGGCCTCCCGGCTGGTGGCGCCTCGGCGACGCTGTCGAATATATGGAAACCGCCTCGATGTCCACGCTCGAATACGCGTCCAAGTACAAGGAATCGCTGCTCTACAATCGCTATCAGGCCGGAAGGGACCAAATCGCCAGAGGCAAGAAGGACGCGCCGTTTGCCTATTTCATCCCTCAGGACCAGCGCGATCCGGTCGCGCCCGTCGAGCTTCTTCGCCGCCTCGCCTTCGGTGGCGTGCGCGTGTCTCAACTCACCACATCGGTTACGGTGGAAAATGTGACGTATCCGGCGGGCACGTGGGTGGTTCCCACGGATCAAGAGTTTGCGGCGATGGCCCGAGAAGTGCTGGACATCCAAAAGTATCCAGATATGCGCCAGTACCCGGGTGGTCCGCCTGCCCGGCCCTATGATGCCTCCGGTTGGACCTTGCCGCTGCAAATGGGAGTAAAGATGGGAACGGCATTGAAACCTCTCGCCGATGATGTGCGCGCGAAAATGAAACTGCTGGGCCCAACGCCGGATCCAAAGGTCAAGCCCACGACATACAACAAGACATCGGACGTCGATGCGGCTCCGTTCGACAGTTTGCCCGGCATCGGTTTTGATTCTGAACCTGCGGCAGCGGCGATCGTTCCGCTCCCAGGAAAGGTCACCGGCAGCGGTGCGGCTCTCGCAGTCGACCCCGCGCAGAACAATGCATTCCGTGCGATCAACCACGCGTGGAAACAGGGTGCGAACGTGCAGTTCTTGGCAGGAACGGCAAATGCCGGCGCGCGTTATTTGATCAATGGCCTTTCAGAGTCAGCACAGACCGACATGGTCAAGTCGCTGGCTCTGGCTGCCGAGCGCACTTCCGCGAGCGGCACCCCGCTGAAGAAGCCTCGAATCGGGCTCTTTGAGCCATGGGGCTCCAGTATGGATGAAGGCTGGACGCGGTGGATGCTCGAACAGTACGGCTTCGACCTCGTGATCATGCATCCTGAAGATTTTCACGGCCAGCTTCGCGACAAGGTCGATGTCATAATTCTAGCCAGCGATGCCAGGCTCCCTGTGCCCGGAGGCGGCGGTGGGCGCGGTGGTGGCGAGGGTCGCGGCGAAGCCCCGGCACAAGCTGCTGCTGCCGGTCAGGCAGCGGCTGTAGGGCGCGGGGGCGCAGGTCAAGCGGCCGGAGCGGGGCGAGCAGCGGGCGCCGGCCAAGCAGCAGGCGCGGCACTTGCAGCCGGAGGCCGTGGCGGTGGCGGCCGCGGCTCAGTACGCCCGGAATACGCCTACACTCTCACCCTGGATGACCTTACTGGATTGGAGACATTCATCCGCGGTGGCGGCACTCTCGTCTGCTTTAACGCCGCGTACCGCTTTGCGGTTCAGCAATTCAAGCTGCCGGTTAAAAATGTTGTCGATGGAGTGCGGCCGGACGATTTCTTCCTGCGCGGTTCGCTTGTCGAGGTGACGACGAACCCCACTCATCCCGTAATGGCCGGGATGCCCGACAAAGCAGCCGTATTTGCAGACAGCAATCCGGTGTTTGAGACTACGGAAGGCTTCAAGGGAACGGTGCTGGCGAGATACCAGGAGACCGGCTCGCCGCTGCTGTCAGGATTCATGATCGGCGAGAAATATCTTCAGGGAAAGGCTGCTGCACTCGACGTCGAGCTGGACAAGGGACATGTCGTGCTCCTCGGATTCAGCCCCCAGTGGCGCGGCCAGTCGTTCGGTACATTCCGGATCGTCTTCAATTCGGCACTCTATACAAGATGAGAATTGGTTTGGGTGACAGACTACGCAACATCGGAATTGGCAAATTCCAATTTGGGGGTTGCGTAGGCTGTTGCCCTTTCTATTGCCTGCAGGCGGTAAGAGATGGCCTGGAATAGGGTCGCGATCATCGCCATCCTTGCGTCAGTGTGGGGTTGCATGATGGCTTCCGGCGCACTGCAGGAGGTGTCCCCCATGTTACTGACGCACCTCGGACATGTGGTGGTGCCGCTCCGCTCGCCCGACCCTGACATGGACGATGCCGACCTTCGGCCGCTGATCCCGCTGCTGCAGGGTCGTCGCATCGTTGCCATGGGCGAGGCGACGCACGGCACGCGCGAGTTTTTCCAGCTCAAGCATCGCTTCTTTGCCTTCATGGTCCAACGCGTGGGCTTCCGCACATTCGCGCTGGAGGCGCGCGCGCAAGACGTGGAGCCCGCAAACGCGTATGCGCAGCGCGGGGCGGGGAGTGCCGAGGCTGCGATACGCGCGCTTGCCGAGTGGCCGTGGGAGACGCAGGAGGTCGTGGCACTGCTCGAGTGGGCGCGACGTTACAACGCTTCTGTTCCCGAGAGAGGACGCGTCCAGTTTCGTGGAATCGACTTCCAGGGACACAACCGCGATGCGCACATGGCGGAGAACCTGCAGATGCTTGCGGAGCGCGGCACGCAGGACGGGATCTTTCTCTGGGCGCACAACGCCCACGTGGCCACCTCTCCGGGGGCGATGGGCGCCTATCTTCGGCGCGCCTACGGGCAGGCATACTACGTCATCGGATTCGAGTTCGACCAGGGGAGTTTCCTGTCGAAGAGCCTGGCCGGCGCGATCACGGGCACACTGCGCAATTACGACGTGACGCCAGCCTCGCCGCGTTATTACGCCTACGCGCTGGCGCGGCTGCCGCAACCGGTCGCCTTTCTCGACTTTGCCACAGCGCAACACGATCCGATGGTGGCCGCATGGCTGAGGGCGCCGCACCTCTCGCACCAGATGGATGAGCTCTACAACGTGCGCCGTCTGCGTGAGGCGTGGATCACACGCGACGAAGCATGGCCCTCGCTGTACGACGCCATCGTCTTCGTGCGCCACACGACCGCCACTCGGCCGCTGATGTGAGTGCGAAGCCGAGCGCGCATACTCAAGAAACTCGGGCGTCTCGCAACAACACTTGGGGCAGCGACTGACGACTGCAACTGCTCGAAAGCGCTGAAAACTGGGTGACAGGCTGCTCAACCTCGGAGTTTGTGAGATTCAATTCGGGCGTCGAGCAGACTGCCCTCTTTCCGCAGCATTGTTTGCTACCCACGGTCTTACTAGGTCGCAAAAGCCGGGAGTCTTTCCTTAGACGACACCGCGCTCAAGATCTACGGCGAGGCCGTGGAGTCCTCGCTCCCTGGCGCTGAGCAGGAAGCTCTTGAGTGGCGTGAGATCTTTGTGTAATGAGAAGTGCATGTCAAGCTCTGCGTTGCGGTAGTTTCGCGCAAAGGCGCGAACCCGAACCGCGTACATGCGCTCAAAGAGCTTCTCGCGCAGAAGCCGGTCTGCTCGTCGCGCCGATAGTACGTACCAGAATGCGTTTCCTATCTCCGCCCTGAAAGATGCAATCTGTGCCAAGAAGGGCTCTGGCATGCTGGTCTCAAGCAACGAGGCAACGACGCGCTCCTCGATAGCGCGCTTGCCGGAGACCCTCGATGCGTGCGCGAGCTGCGGTCATCCTCAAGGATGAGCTCGTCCGTTCCCATGGTGTCCCTGTAAATGTCTACGAAAGACCGCTCGGCAAGCTCCCCAAGCAATAGCTGTCCAATCATGTCACGTGGGCGGGGCAGGGATTCGCCAGTGGCGGCGCTGGCGAGGTTGCAGCCGAAGACGTTCATGATGGGATCGGTCGCCGCGACGAGGCTTTCCAGGCGCTTGCGTGTCGTATGTGAATCCCGAGCAACGATGCCGGCATTCTCGCCGTTGATCACGCGCTTGGCCGCTGCAAGCAAGGCAAAGGGGGCCGGTGGATTCTTCGGATAAAGGCGCTCTATGAGTAACTGGAGGTCATCAGCGTTGTTGAGCACGTGGTCCCCGAGTCAGAGGAAAACGCAATCGTGAGGTTTGGACATACTTCGGCTCTCGTTCAAATGCAAGCCAGCGGCGGCGAAGAGCCTCTGCGACTGCGCCGCTCGTGTTGCTGCCGGCAAACGGGTCAAGGACCAAGTCATCTTGGTCCGTTAGGAACTTGATGAAAAACTCCGGAAGCGCTGCGGGAAAGCGCGCCGGGTGCGGCTTGAGCCCATGCTCAGCACACAATCTGATGTACTCGGAGTTACTCTCGTTGTTGCCCCGCTCGATGACATTAGGCAGGATGGATCCGCCCTTGTCCAAGAACTTGTTGGTGATTTTGTGGCCACTGGGCCGTTCCTTGGCGCGATACCCACGCAGGAGCAATCGCCGCATGTCAGGGCTGTACTCGGCTAGGACCTGCCGGTTGTCAGCTTTGGGCAACGGGGTTTTGGAGAGCCAAAAGATGTACTCAACGGAGTCCTTGATCCTCACCCGGCGAACGTCACCCATTCAGCTGGGCTTGGGAGCTTGGCCGGGTTGTACCAGAAACACTCCTGTGCCAAATGAAACCCAAGTTGCTCCACCAGCATAATCAAAACGCGAAAATGGTACAAGGAGCGGGTAGGCATTCCTGCGTTGTAGCTGCCGCCGATATTGAGAACGAAACTCCCCTCGGGTTTAAGGGCACGGTAGATCTCCCTGCCGAACGGGCGAAACCAGTCGACGTAGCCGTCCTTGTTGACATTTCCGTACTCCTTTTTGAAATGCAGGGCGTACGGTGGGGATGTGATCACAAGGTCAAGTGATTCATCAGGCAGGCTCGCCAGAAGCCCAGCCGCATCACCTTGATACATGGCACCCCAATGGGTTTGGTAAGACGGCCGCATAGGCAGTAGCGATGTCGGATGAGCCAGTGCTGGCCGAAAAAAGTCAGCCGTCTCGCAAACACTGCTTGCTAGATCTACCAAGGGGTATTCTGGCAATGGCCGTCCGTTCGTCCTGACCTTAGGTTTCACACGGCTCCTTTGTCAGCAAAACCCTACTTCGCACCACGCTGCTGGTAGCCCTATCTTGCATGTTCGCGCAACAGGTGTCAACCAAACGGGCGGAGCCGCCAGGTGGGTGGTCGCAATCGCTCAAGAGAAACTGGAGCGTCTTGCGACTGCGCTTGATTTGCTCGGATAAGGTCAGGAATAAGCTACAAACTAGCTTGATGCACGGGGAGTGGAAACCGACGATCATGCCACCCTTCGGCTGCCGTTCTCGAGTCTCCTATTGGCGGGGACGTGAGTCGTCAAATTCAGACACTTGGTTTGGTCACGTTACATGTTGTCCGGCCGCCAGATTCAACACCCACGCATAACTAGGTCTTCACTCCTATGATTAGATTGGGATGTCGATTTGGGGCACTGACATGCAGTTGGTGAGAGAATGAAGCGGCCTATGGACGCAAAGCGCAAGATGGCAGGCAATCGCTCCTCATCTTTGCGATTGCGATATACTTTGTCATGAATTCGAACGGAGGGCGAAAACAAAATGGATGATAAACATTGGATTGGACGGCGAAACATGCTGAAAGCTGGAGTGGCCTCACTCTCAGGCCTGCCGGCACTCGCATCCGGTGCGCCACAGGCGAAAAACCCCGATAAGATCGATCCTGATGCCGGGGTGACTGCTCCGGAAGATCTGATGAAGGAACACGGTGTGCTCAACCGCTGTCTTCTCATTTATGAGGAAGCCATGCGCAAGCTTCGGAATAAGGAGGAGGTGTCGCCGGAAGTTTTCAACCACACCGCCGAGCTGATCCGCAGCTTTGTTGAGGAATACCACGAAAAGAACGAAGAGAAATACATCTTCCCTGTTTTCGAGGCGCACAAAACACTCGTCGATCTCGTTCAAACGCTCCTGAGTCAACATAGGGCCGGTCGCGAAGTGACGGCGCGCATTCTCCGGCTATCGACACCCGATCAATTCCGCTCTCAGGACAACCGCGCCCAACTGATGGCCTCCTGTCAGAGCTTCATTCGGATGTACCGGCCCCATGAGAGCAGGGAAGATACGGTTCTGTTCCCGGCACTCCGGACTCTTCTGACGCCCGGACAAGTAACAGCGCTTGGCGACAAGATGGAAGAAGACGAACACAAAGTTCTGGGCGACGAAGGCTTTGAAAAGAGCGTAGACAAGGTGGCGAATATCGAAAAGTCGCTTGGCATATACGATCTTGCGCTGTTCACGCCGAAAGCATGACTGTCCGATCATGTGGACCAGGTAGCGGAGAACATCCGGGTGGTAGCTCGCGAACAGCTCCTCGGCATCTGTCATATCATCATCGCTCACTTACGATGACGGCCGGCGCATGAAAAAGTGTCAGGACCAAAACACGATTCCTTAAATTCTTCCGGTCCGGCAAGCATCCGAACTGTCTTCCTAAGGAGTATGTCGCGGCGCGAGCCGTGCGCCGGCATATGCGGCGGGGATGAGCACGACGAGCCCGGCGATCCAGAACCAGAGCGGGGGAGGGACCATCAGGTTGTTGGCGATACCTGCCAGCGTGAGAAATCCGCCGAGAACCAGGGCGTGTCCGATAGGAGCTCGTCTGCCGATCACTGCGGCCACAAACCCGCCTGCGAGGCTTCCTAGCACCCAACCAAAGATCACGACAAGGAAGGCGCCGATCGGAGCGCCGGTGAGAAGGTTCCTTATTGCTTCCCGGTCTGTCATTCCCTCCGCCAGCTTCCCTAGCTCGGGATAGAGGAAATGGCTATTGACCGTCTCGATCGCCATCATGAGGATGCTCGCCACCACGAAACCTGCAACGACCGCAAGAATGCTCCGAACCATTCGCTATCTCCCTTTCGATTGTAATATCCTCCCGCAAAAGGCGCTCTTCTAGGTAGCAGGATATCACAAAGGGAGGAACGTTATGAGACGGGCATTAGTTATCGCTGCTGTCTTGGCGTTAATGCCTCTGGCCGGCTGCGTGCCGCTGTTGTCTCTCCACCCGCTCTGGGACGAGACGACCAACGCCACGGTACCCGCGCTGGTTGGCACGTGGAGCGCTGAGGACGGGGATGAGACTCTGGTGATCCAGCAAAGAGACGATCATGAATATGGTGTCGTTTATTCCACCACCGACCATTCCCAAAAAGCGACCAGCCGCTATACGATGCATGCCGTAAAGCTAGGGGAGTACCTCTTTCTGGACTTTGCGCCCGACGAGCACGCATTGGACGAGTGCACGAAAACCGACGCATACCTACCGGTTGTGCCCGCCCACTTTTTCGCGCGCGCGGTCCTGACCGGGGACAGACTCGAGCTCGGATCGCTCGATGACGACGCCTTTATTAAGAAGGTCAAGGCGGACAACGTCGACATCAGGTTCGAAGAGCTGGAACTGGAAAACAAGGAGACGATTCTTAGCGCGGGAACCAGCGATATTCAAAAATTCGTTCTGAAATATGCCACGGACCCTGACCTGTGGCAAAAGACCGACTTTCACCGGGTTCCGAACGCCGGCGGGAATGGCCTTAAATAAGAACTGCAAGGAAAAGGAGCCGCGATGAAGTGGGAACGGCTCCTCGCTTCCAACGCTATCCCGCCGTTATCCTGGTTCTCTTGATTCTGACGGCTGCGGTACAGGTCTCTGTCTGCGAGCTGAAGGTTTCGCCTCAATAGTGTCAATGCGGCCTCACAGCCAAAGGAGATGGTTTACCCGGCCTGGTCAGCCCCGCCCTTTGCGGGCATTCCATTCATCGGCGGTGATTTCCCAGATCTCGGTAGGCAGCCGGCCGGAGACATACTCGCGCTCGCATGTCGATATAACGCGCATGCCGTTTTTCTCGGAAATGCGGCGCGAGGCTGTATTCGCGATCGCCTTCGCGACACGCATCACCGGAAATTTCAGCGTGTTGAACCAATAGTCAGTCACCGCTTCACACGCTTCGCTCATCAACCCCTGTCCCTGCCACGGCAAACCGAGCCAGAAGCCCCGGTTTTCGTCTTGGCGCCGAATCAAACTGATGCTCCCGATCAATCGTCGGGGAGCGCTTTTCAGCCGTAGCGTCCAATGCCAGGCATCCTCGCAGCTGATTGCCGGCAGAGCTTTTTCCCGGTAATAGGTCTGCACACCGTCGGGTGGAAATGGCCAAGATACTTCACTCGTCAGATAGCGGACGATTTCCCAATGTGGAAAGAGAACCTGAGCCGCGTCCGCGTCGGCAAGCTCCAGCGGACGGAGCAGGAGCCGTAGCGTCTCGATCGTGGGTATCATGGCCGAATTATAGTGCCATGTTTCCAGCCGGCAGACATCCCATTTACATTGGGTCCTTATCTTTCGGGCTGGGCTTTGCCGTCGTCAGTCCTCATCCGAGTGAGAGCCGCCATCGGAATATAGTTTCTGATCCAGGACAATCGGGCTGATAATGTAATCAGGATCATCGCCCAATATCCTTGATCTTCCCCGTTCGCGAGTCGCTCCTGCGAGTGGGCATCGTTTCGCACAGCGAGGCGCGCGGCCGATTGATCTTCTCAGGTTCAGCCTGGAAAGGACCCATGGGCATGGATAAGCCCAAGAATGATAACGGCGGATATCATCAGGGGATCACGATGCACAAGATCCCGGTGGAAGGCATCGTGGGATTCCTCTTCGTGTTTGCCACGGTCTTTATTTTCGTGGTCGGAATTCCCGAGGTGCGCGGACTTGCGCTCGTGGCCGGATTCGTCGGAATTCTCGGATCCGGATTCCTGTACTATTGGCGCTCTCACAAAAAAAAGAAGTTCCAGTCCCTTCACCTCGATTCGTAGGTGCAGCTGATTTGGCCGGGCAGGCTGAATATTTTCATCCTATGGGGCTAGCGCGATGAAACTTCTTCCTGCCGTTGCACTCTAATGGTCTGAATGCAGCGGTCGGGAGTGTGGGCAGGTTATCCGCATGAAGCCGAACGACCGAAATGAATTTCGGAGATATCGTCCCGTCGGAATCAAGGAGGTAGCATCATGAGGATTATTCGCACTGGTTTTCCAGCACTGACCCTCGCCCTGCTCTTTATCTGGCCCGCCCAAGGGGCCATCGCGCAGGTCGATCCGCCCGATCGGGTGGCGAGGCTCAACCTTATTGAGGGCGCCGTGTCGTACCTCCCGTCAGGGGGTCAAGAGAATGATTGGGTCACCGCGAGTCTGAATCGTCCCCTGACTACCGGCGATCGGCTCTGGGCGGATGCGAACAGTCGCAGCGAGCTCCACATCGGCTCGACAGCAATCCGCATGGACAGCAACACCGGGATCTCTTTCCTGAACCTCGATGACACCACGGTACAAATCCGGCTTTCGGACGGTGCCATGATTGTGCGGCTGCGCCGCCTTGATCCAGGCAATTCCTTCGAGGTCGACACTCCGAATCTGGCGTTTACGATCAATCGTCCGGGAGATTATCGCCTCGAGACGGATCCGAACAGCAATCGGACGGCCATCACGGTACGCCAGGGAGAAGGGGAAGTCGTCGGCGGAGGCCGTTCGTGGCAGGTCATTTCCGACCAGCAAGCGATCTTTACCGGAACAGATGTGCTTGACTACGATTTGAAAGATGCCGATGCCCAGCCCCTCACTGATTTTGACAAATGGGCAAGGAGCCGCGATGCGCACGAGGACAGCATCGCCGCACCACGCTATGTTTCAGCGGAAATGACTGGGTACGAAGATCTGGATGCCTATGGCAGATGGATAAATGAACCCGGCTATGGTTGGTGCTGGGGTCCGGCGGGGGTGCAGGCCGGCTGGGCCCCCTACCGGTACGGCCATTGGGTATGGGTCGCTCCTTGGGGTTGGACGTGGGTTGAAGACGAACCCTGGGGGTTTGCGCCATTCCATTACGGACGCTGGGCCTATTTCCGTGCCTCCTGGTTCTGGGTGCCGGGACCAATCGCGGTCCGGCCAGTCTACGCCCCGGCACTTGTCGCATGGATAGGCGGAGGCGGTTTCGGTCTTTCATTGAATGTGGGAAGTGGAATTGGCTGGTTCCCGCTGGGCCCGCGCGAGGTCTTTGTGCCCGGTTATCACGTCAGCGAAAGGTACGTCACCAACATCAACATCACGAACACGGTTGTGGACCGCGTGACGGTTATCAATGCCTATCACGGCGGGAATGTCCAGAGCATGACATATGTGAATCGGGCTGCCCCGAACGCAATTGCTGTTGTTTCCCGTGAGACGTTCGTGAACGCCCGTCCTGTGGCGCGAAACGTTGTCAGTGTCTCGAACCAAGCGCTGGCTTCCGCACAGGTTGCTCGCAATGTTCAAGCCGTACCGGAGCGGGCCAGCGTATATGGTCCGGGCAACCACAATGCGCCGCATCCGCCGGCACAGTTGATCAATCGGTCGGTAGTGGCCAAACGAATTCCGCCTACTGCACCCAATCAGTTCGAGCAGCCGCGGCAACAAGCGACGCCCGCGGACCGGCCGCCGAATCGCACGGGAACCCAGCAGATCCCGCCCTCCCGAGTGGAGCCCCAGCAGAAAACCCAGACGGTACCGAATCGGCCCAATCCGTCCGTCGAGAAGTCACAGCCGCAGCAACCTCAGCCTCTGGCAAGGCCAGCGCCCGCGGTGCGCCCGCCCACGGCAAGAGAGCAATCCGACACCGCGGCCAAGCAGAAAGCCTGGCAAAACGCGCACCCACGCAATGACCAGCCCCCGGCCAAGAAAAAGGTGTTCCTACAAACGCCCTGATCGTGGCCGTGATCGTGATCGGGGTCGTTATCGTGGTCGGCAGTATACGAATAAAAAAAGCCGATCACGACTACGATCACGATCACGGCCACGAGCCATGACAAAAGAGGCACGCCGGCAAACTACTATTTTCATGCGTCACTAGCTGCGACCCGCGCACGAATGGCTGCTTCGAAAATAAGAGCCAAAATCTAAACACATTTAAACATATTCTTTTGACTGACGATGTGTGCCTCATTAATATGTGGGTATGCAATCTATAAATACGACCATATTCGACCGCGAGCTGAAAAAGGGGAGTGCCGAGCTTATGATCCTTTCTTTGATCGAGGATCGGCCCCGGCACGGTTACGAAATCAGCAAACTCATCGAACAACGCTCCGGCGGCACCGTGCGCTTCTACGTCGCCTCGCTGTATCCACTGCTCTACCGGTTGGAGAAACGGGGTTGGATCAAGGGGCGCTGGGTGGAGAAGGCAGGGCAGCGGCGGCGACGCTACTATCGGTTGACGGCGCCCGGGCGCGTGGTGCTTGCCGCGCAAAGACGAGGGTGGCAGGCATTTGTGGAAGCGATCAATCGTGTCACGGGAGCCGAGCATGCCTGACTGGAAAAGAGAAATCGGTGAGCGGCTCGCGGGCTTGAAGCTGGAAGCGGCGCGCGAGGCGGAGATCATCGAGGAACTGGCGCAACACCTGGAGGATCAATTTCAGGATCTGATTATTAGCGGCGCAACAAGCGCAGACGCGTATCGTGCAGCACTGGCGGAATTGAGGGATGGCCCAATGCTGGCGCTGGAACTTAGCCGGATTGAGCGTAGAGTCAGTCGAGAGCCCGCCGTGTGGGGAGCAAAAGGCGGAAGATTCCCGAACTTTAATTTTGTGTCCGATGTCCGTTACGCCATTCGATCCCTGTGGCGTGCACGCTGGTTCGCGGTCGCAGCAGCCCTGACCTTCGCATTCGGCATAGGTGTCAACGTGGCCGTGTTTTCAGCCGTCGATCGCATGCTTTTCCGGACGCTCCCGTACGACCAGCCGGAAGAGATCTTTCAAATGGGAGAGTACGGGCCGGGCATGGATCGTCCTTACGGTACCGTGCCGGCATCGTATGTGATCGGATCGCGCCATCTGCCGGATGTCGTTGACGGCTGCGTTGCCGGCTTTTCCGACTACTTCTCCGTGTTGCGCGAACCCGGTAACGAGGCGAGGATCCTACTGACGAGCGTATCGTATAATACTCTCGCCGTGTTCGGCGTGCGGCCGTTCATGGGACGGGATTTTACCGAGCAAGACGCACGGGCGAAAAAGGCGACGGCGCTCATCAGTTACGATCTGTGGCGGGGCAGATTCAACGGGGCGCAGGATATTATCGGACGCCAGCTGTGGTCGAATGATGAACCCACAGAAATCATTGGCGTCCTGCCGCCGGAGTTCATCCCCGCATCCAGCTTCTTGTATCCATCGTCGGCCGGACTGGTACTCGATTTTGACCCGCTCGACTCGGCTCGACCCGGAACGCGCGAACCTCCGCCTTACCTGCGCCTCAAGGCCGGCGTTTCCTCAGCTGCCGTCCAGGCGGAGATCAACGTTCTTGTCGAGCGTATGAAGCAGGCGGAACCGCCTCCCCGGCCGGGCTCGCCGAAGGTGGTCGTGCGAGTCCTTCCGCTCAAGACGGTATTGTTCGGCGCGTACGCATCGTACCTATGGCTTATTGTGGCTGCAGCCGCGCTCGTTCTCGTCATAGCTTGCGCGAACCTGGCGAGCCTCCTGCTCGTGCGCGGGCGATCTCGCGAGCATCAGGCGGCGGTACGGGTGGCGCTCGGGGCCTCGGCGGCTCGCCTGATGCGGACCGCGGTGGTCGAGAGCCTGGTGCTGTCGTTCGCCGGAACTCTGATCGGGCTTCTTGCGCTGCTATGGGCCAGCAGAGGACTAGAGGCACTGCTGCCTCCGCTATTCAGTCGCTATGCCGTTCCTCCATACGACCTGCGCGTGATTGGATTCTCGATAGTCGCAGCTACTCTGTCCGCGCTGCTCGCAGGCGTCTTGCCGTGCCTGCGTCTGGCGAGGGTGGACGTGCTCTCGGAATTGCAGCAGAGCGGCGGGCGCGGCCGGACTGGCCGGCTCCGCGGTGGGCGCAGCCTGCTGGTTGTGGAGGCAGCCGTGAGCGTTGTGCTCGTGGCGGGCGCGGCGATGACCGCGCAGAGTTTTGTGGGCCTCGCGCGCACGGATGTGGGATTCAAGCCGGATGGTCTCTACAGCGTGGGTGTGTACCTCCCGCCTGTGCAGGATGCGCAGGTGCGCTTACGGCAGTATCTGGAGGTGCTAGAGCTTATGCGGAAACTTCACGGCGTTCAATCGGCCGGGGCTGTGGACATATCGCCCATCATGGGGGCGCTCGGCAATCGATTTGGCGCCGGATTTAACAGCGGGTTTCGCTGGCAGGCAACCGAGGGTTTCTTCGAGACGATGGGGATGCGACTCTTGGCAGGCCGAAGCTTCTCGTCCGCCGATCTCGCGCAACCCGGCAACGTAGGGATTCTGAGTGAGATGGGCCTCCGCCAGGTATGGCCGGACCTTCAGCCGGCGCAGGCGGTCGGCCGGATTCTTGAGTTCCCGGGCGAAGCGCCCAGACAAGTCGTAGGCATTGTTTCAGACGTGCGCGGAAGTTACTCCCAGACCCCATGGCCGTCGCTATATGTGCCCGTCAGTCCGGAGCGGTTCCGCAGCTTGATGTTTGTTGCCAGGACCCAAGCCGGCGCAGCCCCGTCGATCATTGAGCTTCGCGACCGTGTGCGGCAACGCGTTGCCGCACCCACATCGGTCAATGTCTCATACGTGCCCGAGAGGTTCAGTGGCGGCCTCATTGATCAGCAGTTCCGCACCATGCTATTCACGACATTCGGCGTCGTGGCTCTGATCCTTGCCGCAGTGGGTCTCTATGCCGTCGGATCGTTCGAAGTTGCAATGCGACGCTCCGAGATGGGCGTGCGCATGTCCCTGGGAGCCACACCGGGCAATCTACAGCGCCTTTTGATCCGTGAGGCGCTCACTCCGGTGATCATGGGGATCTTGGCGGGTCTCATCGTTACCTATTGGGGGGCGAAATTCCTGCAGTCGTTCCTGTATCAGGTGAACGCGCGGGATCCCGTGACGTACATTCTCGTGGCTCTGGTGTTGATCGCCACCGCAATCATGGCGGCATGGTTACCGGCGCGCCGCGCCGCGCGCACCGATCCGGCAACCGTGTTGAGAGCGGAGTGACGGCCTCTCAGGCTCGTTGGACATCGCTGATCTTCCGCACGTCAACGGCAATCCTCCTGTCGCGGGAATGGAGGAAGATGTCGGCGAACTTCACTTGCCACAGCACGTCCGTATGCTTGTACGAGGTGCGTGCGTGGACCGCCTGCGAGAACGTCTCATCAACTGCGGTAAGCAAAATCAGGATCTCTGCATCGGACGCGTCGAACTGCTCTTTGGTGACTCCGGACAAAGGGCTCGAGTCATCGATCGGGTGGACGACGATCCAATGGAGCGGAAAAAAGACGACCATTTTGCGTTCAAGCGCCAGCTCGTAAAACCTCCGATAAGGTTTTCCGTCGATTGTTTCCAATCTGCTCAGCGACACCGTGGCTTCGACATTGATCAGTTGGCTGGTGCGAGCGTTCGCGATCCGGAACTCGAATGCCGTAATGTCATGGTAGGGTGCAACGATGGCATTCCGGCTGAAGACGATTTTGGCGTTTGGCCGGGAGAATCTCGCAAAGAGCAGTCCGGTTGCCAGCGCGAAACAAAGCAATCCAATGAGCACTTCGATAGTGACGAGGATGTTTGCCGCAAGTCCATGCGGCGTAACGCCTCCATAGCCAACGGTCGCCACCGTCTGCACGCTGAAGAAGAACGCTTCGAGGAAACGGCTGTTCATAACGGGCTCGCTCGAACCCTGGAGCGCGCCGGGTCCGCAGAGCAGGAATGCGAACGCAAACACGACATTGGCGAGCAGGTACGAAAGCGCGATGAGAAGGAAAAACATCGTCCACGGTATGGTAATGAGCCAGTGGTAGACGTTGAGCGAACGGAAGAACGAAAGACCGCGGCGTTCGACGTTGAAACTGCCGTCGCGGTTGAGGAACCGCTGCCGGCTCTCCTGTGTAACTCGAGAGCCGAGGCCGAGATCACGATTGATTTCATCGTTGCGCTGTCGAGCCGCCATGAGTCGCTCCCATATTGCCAATCCGAATCTACGGAGTGAATGGTGGCAGAAAAGAATGAATTCATCAAATCGTCAGATCTGGGGGGCTGAGGACGACGAGACTTTAGGAATAACTTCTTGAACGGCTCGATCGCCAACGGATCGAATATGACCTGCGATATGTTTTTGAGAGGTGCCGCGCCTTCGGCGCTCGGTTCTGTTTCTCGATCCATATCCCGGCCTGACGGCCGGGCCTATTTACTAACCGGCCCTTCGGGCCTCATCAGGCATTGCACCAGTTCAGGGCTATTGCTTTGCAGTGTTCGGGCATTATCGGGCATTGAACCAGCTTGGGGCTATCGCTGTACAATCTCCTCGAGGTTTCGGCTGAGCCGAATGTTCCGCAGCATATGCAGATGGCCACAAACTTAGGCGCGATGCGCCGGCAGTTAATCGCCCCGCGCGCCAGCGCGGGGTTGGGGAGATGCTAGCGACGAGGACAAAGTGCCGGCACATTTTTCTCGCCTTCATGTTTATGCCCACGAAATTGCGTGTAAGACCAGCTACTCTGAAGACCCCGTATCGTGGTCCGGATCGGTTCCTTCCAATATCAGATCGGGTGCCGCGGAAATATCGGGCTCCATTCCTCTTGTATCCTTGCGGCCTCTCCGCGCCTCGCGTTTTTCCTGGGCTCGTGCGGTGCGCTTGAGTTCTTTCTGACGCTTGAGGAAAGACGGTCTCTTGGTTGCCATGTTGTGTTCCTCTCATTCCTTAGGATCTGGCGGCACGGCGCCTGCCTGCGACGCTGGGCCGAAATCGCCGGTTGTTTCTTTGTGCGAGGGGCGGATATGCGTGAAGCGAACCACCCTCTCCCGGCCGGCGGGCCGATGCGAAGTTGCCGGGTTCGAAGCCGGGCAGCTGTCGCCGTTCGATGCGTGCGCCCAGCACTTTTTCAATCTCACGCACCGTGGCCTCGTCGGCCTGCGCGGCGAATGAGAACGCTTGGCCGGTCTGAAGGGCGCGACCCGTGCGTCCAATACGATGCGTGTATGCGTCGGGCGTATCGGGCATGTCGAAATTGATGACGTGGGAAATCTGTGAGACGTCGATGCCGCGCGCCGCAATGTCGGTCGCAACAAGTATGTCATATTTTCCGTTGCGAAAACCATCGATTGCTGCCTGGCGGCGGTTTTGGGTCATGTTTCCCTGGAGGGCCGAAACCCGATAGCCGTTTTTCTCAAGGTTGGCGGCCAAATTGTGCGCCCGGTGCTTGGTGCGCGTAAAGATCAACACGCGTCCGGTCGGCGTCTGTTCGAGCATCGCGAGGAGCAGTTTTGGTTTGAGTTCATTGGATATCGGATAGAGCGCATGGGAAACCGTCTCGACGGGTGCCATGGATCCGATCTGTACCGGAACCGGATTTTTGAGGATGCTGTTGGCCAGCAAGCGAATGTCGCTGGGCATCGTCGCGGAAAAGAAGAGCGTCTGGCGTTCCACGGGCAGATGTCTGAGGATTCTGCGAATGTCGGGCAGAAAGCCCATGTCGCACATGCGGTCGGCCTCGTCTATCACCAGCACCTCAATGCGGGACAGATCGATATTGCCGTCGTCGATGTGATCGAGCAGGCGGCCGGGGCAGGCGACAACGATCTCGACACCTCGACGCAGCGCCGCGAGCTGATTGTACTTGCTCACGCCGCCGTAGATGGAAACACTGCGCACCCTGCTTTGCCTGCCAAGACTGATAATGTCGTCGTTGATTTGTTCTGCGAGCTCTCGCGTCGGGGCGAGGATCAGAGCGCGCACCTGCCGCGCCGGGCCTTTGGCCAGCCGCTGCAGTATGGGCAGGACGAAGGCCGCCGTCTTGCCGGTGCCGGTCTGCGCCAGGCCCATGACATCGCGCCCCTCGAGCACGATGGGAATTGCCTGGCGTTGAATGGGTGTTGGCGTTGTGTAGCCCACCGCCTTGACGGCAGCGGTGATATGCGGATCTAGTGAAAACTGTTCGAAATTCAGAAAGTACTCCTTGACTCCATTGAGCCAAGTCGCACTCTCAGCCCGATGATGTTTGGCAAATCGATTTGCCGGTGATGGTGCGGACACAGCGTTCGCACGAACTCATAAGTATAGCAGTCGTAAAGCCACGCAACAAGTTTGTGATTTGCGGCAACAGCGCAAACACCGCGAGATGCCGACTGTTTTAGGACACCAGAATAATCGCGCACCTGAAAACGAAACGCACAAGTGGCATCGGGCTGGTGTATAATAAAATCTGAGCTTGCGAATCGAGCCTCCCAGATCACCGATGCCCTTCATCCGCACAGAAGAGATTCGATTTTGTGGAAGGTCCGCTTTCCGAAAGAAGGTGGCATTGCATGACAAAAGATATTGTTTTACAACTACGATACCTTGGGATGCTTCCGCATACCGGACATCGCGAGTACCGATTCCAAATTGAGGCCCACGACAAGAGTATTCGAACCGTTGCCTTGACCATCGATGACGGCATGTTCCAGAAAAACCAGCTGATGTTTCAGGAAGCGCCCGATCTCTGCTATCAGAAACTGCTGGCCGACGTCACGAATGAAGCCACGGGCACACGTATCTGCAGCCTCGCACCGGTAACGGAATCCGAAATTAGCTCATATAGGAATTCTCACCCGACCGGCAAATTGCGAAAGACGGCCGTAAGACCACGGGTATAGCTCGAAGGGGGAGGGCTCCTTTGCGGAGCGCACAAAGACTGAGGGCCATAAAAAAAGCTCGTGGTTTCATTCCACGAGCTTTTTTCACCTTCGGATAATCCGCTGCCTTAGTACATGTCGCCCATGCCGCCTCCCGGAGGCATGGCAGGAGCCTTACTCTCTTCCTTGATCTCGGATATCAGGGCTTCCGTCGTCAGCAGCAAAGCCGCGATCGATGCCGCATTCTGCAATGCCGTCCGCGTCACCTTCGTTGGATCGATGACCCCTGCGGCCACCAGATCCTCGTACTTCTCGGTCTCGGCGTTGAACCCGTAGTTTGCCTCGCCGCTCAGGCGCACTTTCTCCGCCACGATCGCTCCTTCATACCCGGCGTTGTTTACGATCTGCCGTAGCGGCTCTTCCAGGGCACGGCGCAGGATGTTGCTCCCGATCGCCTCGTCCCCTTCCAGCTTCAGCTTTGCGACCGCGGGAACGCAGCGCAACAATGCGACGCCGCCTCCCGGCACGATGCCTTCCTCTACCGCGGCCCGGGTCGCGTGCATCGCATCTTCCACGCGCGCCTTCTTCTCTTTCAGCTCGGTCTCCGTTGCCGCTCCGACCTTGATCACCGCTACGCCGCCGACCAGCTTTGCCAGCCGTTCCTGCAGCTTCTCACGGTCGTAATCCGATGTCGTTTCCTCGATCTGAACACGCAACTGCTTTACGCGGCCCTCGATGTCCGAATGCTTCCCGGCGCCCTCGATGATTGTCGTGTTGTCCTTGTCGATCGTGATTTTCTTTGCGCGGCCCAGATCCTCCAGGCGCACATTCTCCAGTTTAATCCCCAATTCTTCCGAAATCACTTTACCGCCCGTCACGATCGCGATGTCTTCGAGCATAGCCTTGCGGCGATCGCCAAATCCGGGCGCTTTTACCGCGGCTACCGACAACGTCCCGCGCAGCTTGTTCACCACTAACGTAGCCAGAGCCTCGCCTTCGATATCTTCCGCAATGATCAACAGGGGACGGCCACTCTTCGCGATCTGCTCCAACACCGGCAGCAGGTCCTTCATCGAGCTGATCTTCTTCTCCTGCAATAAAATCAAACAGTCGTTCAGCTCCGCTTCCATCCGCTCGGCATCGGTCACGAAGTATGGCGAGAGATAGCCGCGGTCAAACTGCATGCCCTCGACCACCTCGAGTGATGTCTCGATCGACTTCGCTTCTTCGACCGTAATCACGCCGTCTTTGCCGACCTTCTTCATCGCCTCGGCGATAATCCCGCCGATTGTCTTGTCGTTGTTGGCCGATACCGAACCCACCTGAGAGATCATCTCGCCCTTTACCGGCTTGCTAAGCTTCTTCAGCTCCCCAACCGCTGCTTCCACGGCCTGCTCAATCCCGCGCTTCAGGCCCATCGGGTTAGCACCCGCCGCTACGTTTTTCACGCCTTCGCGGAAAATCGCCTGCGCCAGCACCGTCGCGGTCGTCGTCCCGTCCCCGGCTACATCCGAGGTTTTCGACGCTACTTCGCGCACCATCTGCGCGCCCATGTTTTCAAGGCCGTTCTTCAGCTCGATCTCTTTCGCGACCGTCACGCCGTCCTTTGTGATCAACGGAGCACCGAATTTCTTGTCCAATACCACGTTTCGGCCCCTCGGGCCCAACGTGATTTTTACTGCATCCGCCAGCTGATTTACTCCGCGCAACAAAGCCTGGCGCGACTGTTCACCATGTACGATCTCTTTAGCCATGAGTTCTCACCCCTTATCTTCCCGCAATTAGAATACTCGTTGTCCCCGGAACGGCTTACTTCGACTTCGTCAGTACCGCCAGAATCTCCTCCTCGCGCATGATGACGTACTCCTCGTCATCAATCTTGATCTCCGTCCCGGCGTATTTCCCAAACAGTACGCGGTCCCCTGCCTTTACATCCATCGGTGACCGTTTGCCGTCGTCCATCATTTTTCCCGGTCCTACCGAGATCACCTCTCCTTCCATCGGCTTCTCTTTCGCCGTGTCCGGAATGATGATGCCACCCTTGACCGTTTCTTTCTCCTCAATCCGCCTTAGAATTACTCGATCGTGCAAAGGCCTTGCTTTCATGTTGTCAGATCCCTTCTTTCAATATTATCGCCTCATGCTTCTGTGGAATGCACCGTTAGCAGCACTCGAAGAAGACGACTGCTAATAAGATAAGATCCAAAGGGGTGTACGTCAATCCCGATCTTGCTCAAGGGAAGCTGACCGCCGCAGGCTCGTTATCGAAAACCTGAAATATCGTCAAGAGCCTGGTGATCGCCAGAATCTCCTGGACCCTGGTGGTCAGATTCAGGAGTCTGAGCTGCCCTCCCTCCTTGGCAACCGCGGTATAGGAGCTCACCAGCTCGCCAACGCCCGAGCTGTCGATGTGATTTACCTCGGCCAAGTTGAGGACGATCTTCTTCACACCGCTGTGCAGGAGATCTTTGATCGTGTTGCGCACGACCATCGTTCCCTGGCCGAGATTAATCTTGCCGCTGATATCCAGAATGTGAACGTCTCCGACAGTGCGTGTATGAATGTTCATGAATCCCTCCATGACTGGATCGCATTTTCTTGGCCCAGAGCCTGATTCTCTCTGAGGCACACCTCAAACCAGGTCCCTGGCCGACAACACAAGGCACGAACTTCTTATACAACCAGGGACGATCGCATGTCAGTTCACTTTTGCTCACGCATCTGGTCAAAACAGCTCATTCCAGCTCCAAGGGAATTGTGTGCGTTGACGACGAGCAACGCGGAGATCGCCCCGCAACCCCCATGCGCCCTTCGGGTTCCGGCGGCGCGGGGGCATCTGCGGCGTTGGCGCTCCTCGACGATGTGCACCGACGTCGCCTGTGTCGCGCCGCCTTGCATCTGTCCCCGCGGCGTTCGGAACGCGGCCCCTCTTAATTCTCAGACAAGCTCCTAGTCGTGCAGGACTACGCTGAGGAGGCCGCTGTGGACCGTCAATCCATCGGCATCATAGTCAATAAAGCCGAGCTTCCGGAACCTATTCATGAAATGACTGACCCGCGCCCGGGTTGTGCCGACCATTTTCGCCAGCGATTCCTGATCTACCTTGGGCAGCACGATTTCGGCCCGGCTCTCCTTGCCAAAATGAGCCAGCAGCAGGAGAATCCGGGCCAGCCGCTTCTCGCTTGAGTTAAAAAGCTGGTCGACGAGATCCGCCTCGTATCGGATGTTGCGGGAAAGCAGATGCTTGACGAAAAGCTCCGCGACGTCTTGCTTTTCGTGAAGCATGCGCTCCATCAGCGGCTTCTCGATCCTGTCAAGCGTGCAATCCGACAATGTGACGGCCGTTGACATTCGCAACGTCTGACCGGCGAGGCAGCCCTCCCCGAAGAACTCACCGCCTTCGAGAATGGCGATGATCGCCTCCTTGCCCTGCTGGGATATGACCGAGATCTTTACCTTGCCTTGCCGGATGTAGAACAGGGAATCCGCGGGTTGCCCTTGCTGAAAGATGTCGTGGCCCACGCCGTATTCCAGAATGGTCTTCCCGCGGAAGATGCCGGTAAACAGGGCTTCCCAATCCACCGACTTGATATTCACATGCGCCACAAGAACCTCCTTGATTGCCAAAGGTGCGCCAAGCAGCGAAAGAAATCGGCTCACACCACTGCGTCTCGCACCAGAGAGATCGCTCGATTCTGCAGAGGTACAATAATCTTAGCCCGAAAAGATCTGTCAACCAAACAGATAAGATTCCGAATCGGAAGGCGACGCCTCTTAGAGGTTCCTTGAACACTTCGAGTTTTTGCGGTTCTCTTTGCGGTGAGCCCACGGGCTCGGTTTATAATTGCATCAATGGCCTGTCGCACATCATGGGGTTTCTCCTCGTCTGCATCGGAATTCAATTTGTCATTAACGGCGTGCGGGATCTGGTTCTCGATACCAAGTTCTGGCAGGGGTAGCAAGAATTCGGGGACTGGCGCCATAACCTCCAAATTATCCAGAACAAACCTGCCCGGGTGCACGCCGGAATCTCGAGGTCATGGCGCCTGTCCCCGAATTCTCTAGCGCGCCGCGGGAGGCTCCTTGTCCGTCGGGATGCCGGCCAGGTAACGGTAAAAGGCTACTGCCCGGTTAATGGAGGAGGCCTCGTGCCCCGAAGTCAAAATGTTCGAATTCTTACCCGTGCGCGCGATGCTGTAATAACGCCAGATGTCCTGCGACTCCCGTTCGAGGAAGTAAATCGATTGCATTTCACCCGGATGGAAAAGGGGAATCAGCCAGTAGCGCATTGTTGTGATGTTTTCGGTATCGAACACCAATCGATCGGGAGAATCGCTCAGTATGCGCATCCGGTAATTCGCTTTTCCCGACAGGTTATCCGCCTGCTGAAAGTAAAGATACTTGCCTTCTGCGATCTCGTCTGGTGAAAAGTCCTGGCGGCGCCGATCGCCGGGTGGCCCGGACGTGGCGTAAGCGTCGACGATCAACGTTTGCCATTGCTTGTGAGTGGTTGACCAATAAAGCACTCCCTTAAGATTGGAAATCGCACCGATCCGGCGGAGCATGCCGTCGGCTCCGGAAGGATTGCGAAAGCGTCCGACCGTAACCACCAATGTCGCGAAGCCTCCCGAAGTCCAACCGGTGCAGGCAGGGGGCGTCCAGTCGCGGCCCAAGTCGGATCGGTCCCAGAATTTTGTGGTGGGCGGCTTATCCAGGTCGGGATATGGCGGAAAGGGCTCGCTTCCGCAAGGAGGCTGCGGCCCGGGATCCGGCTGGCTCAAAACTGCTCCGCAAAGGATCGCCGTCAACAATGCCGCGGGGATGACTACGACCCATCCTGGAAAAAGAGGCTTACGAAACACTGGCCGCCAACTTTCATTTTCGCCGATTTCTTCATTCAACGGCGTCGGCATTCTCAATTCACTGCCGGCGCCCTCTGATGAGGGTCACTTTTTAGGACTGTTTGCCGGGGCCGGAACCGGAGATATCTTTTTCAATTGATCCAGCGCAGTGAGGATGCCCTGCCAGCGCACCTTGTCCTTCTTCGTCTCGATCGGAACAGCGAGGTTGGCATAAAAGCTCAGGATGTTTGTTCTCAGGTCGGCTGTGGTCAGATTGAACTTGCGCCCTGACTGCCTGGCCAGCAACTTTGCATAGGCCTCGTCTGCCAGAGAATATTCGGCCGCCGTAGTCACGTTGCCATCATCCAAATCGCGGTTGGGAAACACGATTGAGTCGGTGCGCACTTCTTCGAGAAAGGCCCGATATTGATCGACAGTAGTATTGATGCTCTTGAAATACAGCTCCTCAGTCGCCGGGGTCGGGTTATTGAACGCCATGGCCTTGAACGGGCCTATTTTCGGCATGTAGCGCAGGAGCGTTGCCAGGATCCGGGAGACGATTCCGGGTTTACGGTAGTCCTTTCCCCAATCCCTTTCATAATCGGAGCGCGACAGGCGATACAGGAATGTTTTTTGCGCAAGACTGGGCAACTCACGCATCAGGTCCTTCTTATGGGTTTGCAGTGCGACTTGGGTCATCTCGGGAATCAGCCTGGATACAGCGAAACGATACGAGCCGATCGCGAGATCTGCGCGGGGAAGCACATCTTTCAACTCTACCCCGTAGACGACCGGGAAAACCCGTTCCAGGAGGGACTTGCACACCTTAAACCCGATGAAGTCATGATAATGCTCCGAAGCATAACGATTCTTGGCAACCTGCACCATGTCGAACCCGAACTCAGTTTTCAAATGGGCTGTCTTATCCTGCGCATACCTGACGGATTTGCCATACTTCGCTACTAGCTTCGGATATTCAATCCCTACTGCCAGGTTGACAGCTGGATGGCCGGCAATGTCCGACGCATAGTGTGACAGCGCACCCAGCGCAAAGGCGAACTCGTTGGCATCCTGGCTTTCCAGCAACAGCTCGCGGACGAAGTCTCCAGTGCGAACGTAATGTGCCAGGTCGCTGAATTCCGTGCTGCCGAATGGGTAGTAGCCGAGATCCTGGATAACGGCGCCCCCATAGGCATAGGCATGCGCCTCCGTGAGCTGGTCTTCCGACAAATCCGGATAGTGCTTGCGCAGCAGGGGTCGGATCCCGTCGGTCCAGAGCAGGTCCACGATTTCCATGTGCGTGAGCACCGAGTATGCAGACAACGCGCCGTTGCACATGAGCAAGATAAGGAGAATTGCCGGCACACGAAGAAAGAGGCGGCGCTTTCTCGCAACGCTGGCGCCGGTCGATCGCGCCGTGTACGTGGACTTCGTCAAACACATGCCTGAATGCTTCATGATGGATCCCATGGCTTAGATTTCTCCCCAGTGGCATCAGCTGTACCGCAGTTCCCAGCTTCATTTATATGACGGAACAGATTGCACGTCTGCGCAGTATTGCTCACACGTGAGGTCAAACTTGCTCACTGCTCTCTTTCTCCAGGAATTAGGCCGCAGATAAACGCAAATGAACGCAGATGAATATCAGCAGCTACCCGCAATGAGCTATTTTGACCAGACTTGTGAGCAGTAGTGAACTGACACCGGATTGCCACCAAGGTATTGTTGGAGTGCTTTCAGGATCTGGTGGGAGGCGGATGGTAGAAGAAGGAAGACGTAATGTTCCTTTTCCTGCCTATTGTGCTCCTCGTCGCCTGGCATTTCGGACGGGCTGCGATCCTCGCAGCAACCGGATTATTAAGGAGGGGTACAATGAGAGTTACTAAATGGAACCGGATATTGTTGGCGGTTGGAATCGTCGCAGTGTCGTTGGTGGGAATGAGCATACTGGCCAACGCGCAAGGACAACAGCAGCAGGAAACGAAAAAACAGCAAGACACAAAAAAGCCGCCTCAACCACAGCAGCAGCAACAGCAGAAGGCTCAACCACAACAGCAGCAACAGCAGAAGGCTCAACCACAACAGCAGCAGCAGCAGAAGGCTCAACCACAACAGCAGCAGCAGCGGCCTCAGCAACAACAGCAGCAGCAACAGCAACAACAGAAGACCCAGCAACAGCAGCAGCGGGTCCAGCAGCAACAACAGAAGACCCAGCAGCAGCAGCAGCAGAAGACTCAGCAACAGCAGCAGCAAGTCCAGCAGCAACAGAAGACCCAACAGCAGCAGCAGCAAGTCCAGCAGCAACAACAGAAGACCCAGCAACAGCAGCAGCAGAAGACTCAGCAACAGCAGCAGCAAGTCCAGCAGCAGCAGAAGACCCAACAGCAGCAGCAGCAAGTCCAGCAACAGCAGCAACAGGTCCGGCAACAGCAGCAACAGGTCCAGCAACAGCAGCAGAAGACCCAGCAACAGCAGCAGGTCAAGCAGCAGCAAAACCAAAAACAGCCGCAGCCGGGGCGTCTCTCGCAACCTGCTCAACAGCAACTCATCGTACAGCAGAGGCAGCAGATGACGCAGTACAGTCAACATATGGATCAGGAGGAGCGTGCCGCACCACAGCGCATAGCACAGCTCCAGCAACAAAAGCGTATGGCGCAGTATCGTTTTCAACAACAGTACTTAGATCGCCTGCATCAGCAGCAATTACGTGATCGCAACCATGATTTCAACAGCGATCCGTTCTTCTATACAGCTTCAAGTTATCGATACAATCGCGGCGGCGTCTACTACGAGACCAATCAATACGGCGCAAATTTGCTCCGGCAGGCCGTGAACTACGGTTATGCGGAAGGTTTCCAAGCCGGACAGGCAGACCGGGCGGACGGCTGGCGTTCCAGCTACCAGGACTCCTTCGCATATGAGGACGCGAACTACGGATACAATGGCTATTATGTCGACCAGGGCACCTACAACTACTACTTTCGCGAGGGCTTCCGTCGTGGCTACGAAGATGGCTTCACCGGCCACTATCAATATGGTGCATATGATAACGGCAATTATCGCATCCTTGACGGCGTTTTAGGAGGGATTCTCATATTACAGGCGCTTCGCTAGATGCAAAATGGCGCAACATACCGAGAACACCGGACGGCGAGCAATTTCAATCGGGACTTTCTTGCATTGTCCTTGGGCGGCGAGCGCCTGCTCGATAGGGCGCGCGAAACGCGGCATGGTGTGCCTGGCTCTCACGGCCGTGTTCTTCCTTCATGCGGGGCTGCCGGTGTTCGCGCAAGCCCAGGAGCAGCCCGCGGCAGCGTCCACGGCGGGCGAGGGAACACAACAGTTTGCCGATCTGGGAGATTTCAAACTCTCAAGCGGCGCCTTAATCCGCAACTGCCACCTTGGCTACCGGACCCTGGGCAACCTGAACGCGCAAAAATCGAACGGGGTTCTCTGGTCGACCTGGCTGGGCGGAACAACAAAGGATCTGCTGCCGAACGCAGCACCGGGAAATGTCGTCGACACGCGCAAATACTTTGCAATCCTCGTGGATGCGATCGGCAACGGGATTTCGTCGTCACCATCGAACAGCAAAAGCCAACCGCTGATGAGGTTTCCCGAGTTCACGATTCGGGACATGGTGAACGCCGAGCACGAACTGGTGACGACCGTTCTCCGGATTCCCCATCTTCACGCCGTTGTGGGCATCTCCATGGGAGGGATGCAGACCTTTGAGTGGATGGCGGCGTATCCGGATTCTATGGACGAGGCCATTGCCATCATGGGTTCCGCGCAATCCACTTCTTATGACAAGCTGCTTTGGACAGCCCAGATTGATGCGATTGAGGCCGATCCGAAGTGGAACCACGGGAGGCCGACCGGCATGCCACTAGCCGGCCTGCGCGTGGTCGCGGAAATGTCCTCCATCAATGAAACATCGCCGTCCTATCGCGGCGCGAAAACGCCGCCGCAGGATTTCGAGGCGTTCCTCAAAGATCTGCGAAACGGCGTCGGCGGCGAGGTCGGGACAGCGGTTGACTGGATTCGCCAGCGGCAGGCGATTATCTCTTTCGATGTTCCCGGGGAATTTGGAGGAACCATGGAACAGGCCGCCGCTCGGATTCGCGCCAAGGTGCTCGTCATGGTATCGCCGAGGGACCAATCCGTGAATCCGGCTTCGGCGCTGGAATTCGCGCGACTACTCAAGGCGCCTGTCATTATCCTCGATTCGTGGTGCGGGCACACAAGCCCGGCGTGCATTTCCATCGGTCCGCTAGTGGACAGATTCCTTGCCGACCCGGCATCGGTCCAAAGCACGACCCTTCACGACCCGCCGGAGAAGTGAGTGAAATTTCCTTCTAAGCCGGTTCATTTCTACAGCACGGCTGACGAGAAGGGCGAGGCCGGCCATCACGTCCTCGTCTCTCGACGTGCGAGGAGGATGCCTGGCGCCATGGGCAGCCAGTAGCTGAGGCCGCGAAACAGGAGCGTGGCAGCGAGGCCGGCTGCGATTGGTATTCCCATCAGCTTCAGCGTCGCCACAGATGCTGCCTCGAAGATGCCGAGCCCTCTGGATCCATTTCGGCAGCGTCCGGCCACGGCTCATTAGGAAGAGGACAGTGGGAATGCCTGCCGCCACAGGAGCGAAAATGACCGCCGGCAAGATGATGAAGAGTGTGAGATCTCCGTGTACGCAGACAACCCCGAGTGCGATGGCCAGAGCTGTAACATACGCGGCATAGTAGCCCATGAGGTCGACGACGACGGCAGCCATGCTGGTTCCCCGCGGAATGCTGCGGCGATCCAGCGCTCGGACAACGAGCAAAGTGCCGCTCATGCCGCCGCTGGGAACCACCTGGTCCATGAAGAGTTTGGCCAGGCCAAGGCCCATGTAGGACCAGAGCGGCCTTGAGATGCCCGCGCGCGCAATGATTCGTTGCCAGATCAGGGCGTCCGCCACATAAGTACCCATCTGGAGCAGGAAGCCGATGAGCAGCCAGGCGGGCTGAGCGTCAGCCACGAGGCGCGCGAGTTCCTGCTCCTCGCTCCGATGTGCTACAAACAAGGCGACGGCCGCCAGGATCGCCAGCCCGAAGAGCCAGAACATCCAGCGTGCTCTGGCCTTCTTTTTCCCGTCGGTCTTTCTTCCGGCGTTCACCATAGCCAATACGTAGTATATGTGAGAGGTCCCTGCAGATAAAGTGTCAGAGCGCTGTCAAAGAATGCGGATATCCCGCCGGCGCCGAACTCGGGCGTGAGCTCGCGATAGATTTCTCTGGGATCGCGATCCATCCGCATCGTGATCTCCGCCGCAGAACTGCTAGCCCCAACGTTCTGGGCGGGGCCACCGCCCACACCTCTAGCGGCAGAATGAGCAGTTTTGACCATTCATATGAGCAGTTTTGAACTGACGCTCGCTGCCCCCAAGGTATAAAAGTGTTTTCGAGCTGTTCGCCAGGACTGCATTTGGTTCTGCGTAAACATCATAGTTATGATTTCCCCTTGCTTCGAGCCGTAGGAAAGCCCATTGGCTCTTGTCGAGGGAGGTTAAGGAGGTATTACTTTGACCATGATGCTTAAAAATACGGCATTACTGGCGCTTGTGGGAATGGTTCTGGTGACGATCCTGTTGATCGTGCATCTGATCCGCGACGTATCAGCCGTCTTGCAGGGTCTGACTCCTGCGGTGAGCGTGCTGACGTCTTTCATCTATGCCTTCGCTGGCCTGAGTGTTGTGATTTTCCTGTACGCGTTTCACAAAGCGCAGCCTTGATGGATTGGAGGCACAATGAGAGCAAAAGTATTCGTTGTTGTGATCCTGATGTCCTGCGGCTTTGGGATGATCAGCGTTTTTCCGAAGACCCGCAGCGCTCAAGCACGGCCGTCCAAGGAAGTGTTCACAGGCACTGTCGTTGGCATGGGACCGGGAGGTAACCTGGTCTCGCGAGGATTCACCCTCACGATCGAAGGATACACATCGGACGTGGACGCACGGAAATTCGCGGGCATCTTAAAGTCACAGGGTGAGGATGCCTTGCTTAAGGCCATCTCCAAGGAAAAAAAGGGCACGTTCGTACTCGATGGTCAAATCGGCCATGATATCAACACCGTGCGCGTCCATCAGAATCCGAACGGTCGCACGTACACGATCGTCTTCGAACGCTGGCTCAGTTTTTTCGAGGTTCGCTATGGCACCCGGTCCGAAGATTATCCTTTCACGTATATCGAACTGTTCATAGACGAGACCAAGGGAATGGGCGGAACGCTCCTGGCGGCTGCGAAGATTCGATTCAACAAACAAAACGTGATCGAGATCGAAAACTTCGGCATCTACCCGGCGCAACTTATGGGGGTCAGGAGGCAGAATTGAGTTAGTGCCGAAAACCTTGAGCAACTGGTGCCAACCGAGACGACCCAGCGGGAAGGGCTGCATCGGCGAACTGACTTCTGCCGCCCGTTCAATGTGGCGTCGTTTTTCATCAAGTCCCAGAGCAACGTTTCATAAGCATCAGGCGGTCAGACGGCAAATGCTTCCTGGTAATTGAACTTCATCTCTACCGTCTGCAGGTTTATTTTGGGCTCGGGGTGTTTGGCTTGGAAGCGCAGCACGATGCCTTCGTCGGGGTGGATCGACATGACGAGACGAGACGGCTGCCAGTCGAGGCTGGCCTCGGGCGGAAACGACTGATGCGGCACCCCGCGGAATTGGATGGCAATTTCCGAGGCCTGCCGGGCGAGCCGCTTCCCCGTGCGGAGATAAAAAGGCACTCCCTGCCAACGCCAGTTGTCCAGGAACAGCTTTAACGCCACACATGTCTCCGTCCGGGAATCAGGCGATACGCCGTCTTCCTCGCGATAACCAGGTACTTTCTTGCCGCCGACCCAACCCTGTCCGTACTGCCCGCGCACCACGCATTGATGGACTGCGTCTGCGTGAATCGGACGAACGGCATGGAGGACGTCCACTTTCTTGTTGCGAATCTCGTCGGCATTGAAAGAGACCATCGGTTCCATGGCCACGAGACAAAGGAGTTGCATCATGTGATTCTGCACCATGTCGCGCAGCGCTCCCGCGTGGTCGTAATAGTCGCCACGGTGTTCGACTCCCACCTCTTCGGCGGCGGTGATGGTGACATAATCCACATAGCGCCGGTTCCAGAGCGGCTCGAAGAGTGGATTGGCAAAGCGGAATGCTAGAATGTTCTGCACCGTCTCCTTACCCAGATAATGGTCGATGCGGAAGATCTGGGATTCCTCGAAATTGGCGGCGAGGATGGCATTCAGGGCGCGGGCGGATCCCAGGTCATAGCCGATTGGTTTCTCGACCACAATCCGCGCCCATTCCCGGTCCCGCGCCAATCCGGCCTCGCCGAGGTAGTTCGGGATTTCGCCGAACATGCTCGGCGGTGTTGCCATGTAAAAGATGCGGTGGACTTTGACGCCCCATTCCTTCTCCAGCTTTGCACATTGTTTGCTCAGGGCCATATAAGTTTGCAGCTTCTTAAAATCGCCCTGTTGGTAGTGGATATGGCTCGCGAACTCTCTCTATCGGTTCGAGTTGGTCATTCGGTTTCATAGGCCTCAATTCTTCTCCCATTCCGTGTGAAACGTTCCTTTGGCATCGGTCCGCTCATAGGTGTGGGCGCCGAAATAGTCGCGCTGGGCCTGGATGAGATTGGCCGGCAGCCAGACACTGCGATAGGCGTCGAGATAACCAAGCGAAACCATCAACCCCGGGGCCGGCAACCCGGACTCGGCCGCCTGGCACACCACATGGCGCAAGCATTCCTGATGCTCCATTACCTTGCGCGACAAGTTGGAATCCAGCAGCAAGTTCGGCAGATCGCGCCTTGCGCGAAACGCCGCGCAGACGTCTTCCAGCAACGCCGCGCGGATGATGCAGCCACCTCGCCAGATGCGCGCCACGGCCTCAAGACTGAGGTGAAACTCGTATTTCTCCGACGCAACCGCCAGAAGCGCCATGCCCTGTGCGTAGGTGATGATCATCGCGGCATAGAGCGCGCGGCGCAACTGCGTGAGGAACGTGTCGCGGTTGCTGTTGAAGGGCTGCCGGGTTCGAGGATACATCCCGCGGGCCTGCTCCCGTTCTTTCGCGAAAACGGACAAGTCCCGCATCGCTACAGCCAAGTCGATTGTGGGGATCGGCACCTGCAGTTCCATCGCGCTTTGTGAGATCCACATGCCTGTGCCTTTCTGCTTGGCCACGTCGAGGATTTCATCGATCAGCCGCTTGCCGGTCCTCTCATCCTGTTTGTCATAGTTTTGCTCCGGAGCGGTTTGCGTCGGTTCATTTTCGGGAGCCTTCGGTTGATCGACATGGTTGTTCATTTGGAGTTGCCCCACTTCCAGTTGCGGATTTCCGGCATGTCCTGGCCGTGCTTATCGATGTACTGCTTGTGCTCGATGAGCTTGTCCTTGAGCTGCTGCTTCAGGTAGACGCCCTTGTCGCCGGTCTGCGGCAGGCGGTCGATAGTGTCCATGACGAGATGAAAGCGGTCCAGATCGTTCAGCACCGTCATGTCGAAGGGTGTGGTGACGCTGCCCTCTTCCTTGTAGCCGCGGACGTGGATGTTTTCGTGGTTGGTGCGGCGATAGGTCAGCCGGTGGATTAACCACGGGTAGGCATGGAAGGCGAAGATGACCGGCTTATCCTTGGTGAAGAGCTCGTCAAAATCCACGTCGCTCAATCCGTGCGGGTGCTCGGTTTGCGGCTGCAGTTTCATGAGGTCGACGACGTTGACCACCCGGATTTTCAGTTCGGGCAGATGCTCGCGCATCATGGAGACGGCGGCGAGCGTCTCCAGCGTGGGCACGTCGCCACAGCAGGCCAGGACCACGTCGGGCGCAACGCCCTGGTCGTTGCTGGCCCATTGCCAGATGCCGATGCCTTCGGAGCAATGCTTGACTGCGGCGTCCATTGACAGCCACTGCGGCGCCGGGTGTTTGCCCGCGATCACGACGTTGACATAATGGCGACTGCGCAGGCAGTGGTCCATCACCGACAGCAGGCAGTTTGCATCAGGCGGCAGGTAAACACGCACGACCTCGGCCTTCTTGTTCACGACGAGGTCGATGAAACCTGGATCCTGGTGCGTGAAGCCGTTGTGGTCCTGGCGCCAGACATGCGAGGCCAGCAGGTAGTTTAACGATGCGATCTTCCGCCGCCATGGCAGGTGCGACGTGACCTTCAGCCACTTGGCGTGCTGGTTGAACATCGAATCGACGATGTGGATGAACGCCTCGTAGCAGTTGAAGAGTCCATGCCGTCCAGTGAGCAAGTAACCCTCAAGCCAGCCCTCGCATTGGTGCTCGCTAAGCATTTCCATAACGCGCCCGGTGGGCGCGAGAAATTCGTCGTTCGGCACGGTCGCGGCGTGCCATTGGCGTTTGGTCACTTCAAAGAGCGCCTCCAGGCCGTTGGAGAGCGTCTCGTCAGGGCCAAAGACCCGGAAATTCCGCTGCTCACTGTTCAGCTTTGCCACATCGCGCAAGAAGCGCCCCAGCACATGCGTGTCGCCGATGCCGCGCACCCCCGGTGAGGGCACGTCAAGCGCGTAGTCGCGGAAATCCGGCATCCGCAGGTCGTGGAGCAGAATGCCGCCGTTGGCGTGAGGATTCGCGCCCATGCGTCGTTCGCCCTTGGGTGCCAGTTCGGCCAGTTCCGGTTTCAGGCGGCCCTGCTCATCGAAGAGTTCCTCTGGCCGGTAGCTCCTCAGCCAGTCTTCCAACAGCTTGAGGTGTTCGGGATGGGTGGCGGGGTCGGAGAGCGGCACCTGGTGCGACCGGAAGGTGCCTTCAACCTGCAGGCCGTCGACTATCTTCGGTCCCGTCCAGCCTTTGGGTGAATTGAAGACAATCATCGGCCAGCGCGGTCGCACTAAATTGCCGTGGATGTGAGTGTCCTGCTGGATTTTCTTGATCTGCTCCACCGCGGTGTCGAGCGTCGCGGCCATGGCCTCATGCATCAGCTCGGGCTCGAAACCTTCGACGAAGTAGGGCGTCCACCCATAGCCGCGGAACAACTGCTCCAATTCCTCGTGAGTGATACGCGCGAGGAGGGTTGGGTTGGAAATCTTGTAGCCGTTGAGATGCAGGATCGGCAGCACAGCGCCGTCGGTGGCGGGATTAAGAAACTTGTTCGAATGCCACGCTGTGGCCAGCGGTCCGGTTTCCGCCTCGCCATCGCCGACGACGCAGGCGACTACGAGATTGGGATTGTCAAGCACCGCCCCGAAGGCATGGCTGAGCGAGTACCCCAGCTCGCCGCCCTCGTGGATCGAGCCCGGGCACTCCGGCGATGCGTGGCTGGGAATTCCTCCGGGAAACGAGAATTGAAGAAAGAGCTTACGCAAGCCGGCCTCATCCTGGCTGATGTTGGGATAAAACTCGCTGTATGTGCCCTCGAGGTAAGCGTTGCCCACGACAGCCGGACCGCCATGCCCCGGACCCGAGACATAAATCATATCGAGGTCGTATTTTTTGATCACGCGGTTCAAATGCACGTAAATGAAATTTTGCCCGGGCGTCGTGCCCCAGTGTCCCAGCAGCATGTGCTTGATATCCGCGAGCGTCAGCGGCCGCTTCAGCAGCGGATTGTCGTAGAGATAAATCTGGCCGACCGACAGATAGTTGGCGGCGCGCCAGTAGGCATCCATCTTGTGGAGCAGTTCCGGGGAAAGAGCTTTTGTCTTCATGCTTCCATTCTCCTTTTTCGCAACTAAATCACAGCCTTACTTCCCGAAGCCACAAGGCGTTGCTGATGACCGACATGGAGCTCAGGCTCGTCGCGGCGCCGCCAAAGCGCCCTCAGGTCTTAAGGAATGCCAGCAGGTCGGCGTTGATCTGGTCCTTGTTGGTAGAGCACATGCCGTGCGGCAAGCCCGGATGGACTTTCAGCGTGGCCCCTTTGACGATCTTGGCTGTGAGCATGGCCGAGGCACCAATCGGCACGATCTGGTCGTCGTCGCCGTGCATGATGAGCGTCGGGACGTTGAACTTCTTGAGATCTTCGGTGAAGTCTGTCTCGGAAAAGGCCTTGATGGAATCGATGACGGCTTTGAGCCCCGCCTGCATCCCTTGCAGCCAGAACGAGTCCCGCAGCCCCTGCGAAACTTTGGAGTTTGGCCTGTTGGCGCCGAAGAAGGGCGTGGTGAGATCCCTGAAGAATTGCGAGCGGTCGGCGATCACCCCAGCGCGGATTTTGTCGAACGTGTCGATCGGCAACCCGGTGGGATTGGCGGCCGTCTTCAGCATCAGCGGCGTCACCGAGCCTATCAGCACGGCCTTGGCCACCCGCTTGGTGCCGTGACGGCCGATGTAACGGGCGACTTCACCTCCGCCCGTGGAGTGCCCGACATGGATCGCGTTCTTCAGGTCGAGCTTTTCCACGAGCTCCGCGAGGTCGTCGGCGTAGTTGTCCATATCGTTGCCATTCCAAGTCTGGCCTGATCGTCCATGGCCACGGCGGTCATGGGCGATGCAGCGGTATCCGCGGGCGCCCAAAAATACCATCTGGTCTTCCCAGGCGTCCGCACTTAGCGGCCAGCCGTGGCTGAACACCACCGGTTGTCCTGTGCCCCAGTCCTTGTAATAAATTTGCGTTCCGTCTTTCGTCGTAATTGTGCTCATTGGTTTCCTCCTTTGCTGTAAGTACGCAACAGATCCACATACCCTGGCTCTTCAATCTCAATGGTCGGAATTCCTTTTTTCGCTCGCCATGCCAAGTCCGAGTGCGCAGCACACCGAGCGCGCAATCATCAGTTCTTCGTCCGTGCGAATGACGCGGACCGCAACCCGGCTGGCATCCGTGGAAATCACACCCGCATTCTCGGCATTCCTCGCCTTGTTCAGTTCGATACCGAGGAAGCCTAGTCCATCGCAGATGCGGGCACGGACGAGTGGCGCATTTTCGCCGATGCCGCCGGCGAACACCAGAGTGTCCAGTCCGCCCAACGCCGCCGCGAATGCGCCGATCCATTTCTTGACCTGGTAGCAAAACAGCGCGACCGCCTCAGCCGCCCGCACGTCCTGCGTTTCACGGCCAAGCAAGTCGTGCATGTCGGAACTGGTCTCCGACACGCCGAGCAGTCCGGACTGGAAATTGACCATCTCGTTGAATTGCTTCGCGTTCATTTTTTCAGTGCGTGCCAGGTACCAAACCAGTCCGGGATCGAGATCGCCGGAGCGTGTGCTCATGGGCACCCCGGCTGTCGGAGTGAAACTCATGCTTGTATCCACGGGTTTGCCTTCATGCACCGCCGCCAGGCTCGCGCCATTGCCGAGGTGAGCGAGGATGATCCGGCCTCGTGCCGCCTCCGTTCCGACCAGCCGAGCCAGGTCTCCCATGAGAAACGCATACGACAACCCGTGAAATCCATACCGTCGCACACCCTGCGCCTCGTATCGGCGCGGGATCGGCAACAACCGGGCCACGCGCGGCAGATCGTGGTGAAATGCCGTGTCGAAACACGCCACTTGCGGCAGTTCTGGAAAGCGTCGATGAAACGCTGCGGTCAATAGGATCTCCTCGGGCAGATGCTCAGGATCGAATGCACTGAGCCGGTACAACTCCTCGACCATTTCCGCTGTGATTCGCTCCGGCTTGCTATACTTCGGCCCGCCATGCACCACGCGATGCCCCACCGCGGTCAATGCATCACGCCCGCCGCGTTCCTCGATCCAATCCATCAGAGCGCTCACCGCCACCGTGTGATCCGGAGCCGTCACTGGCCGCGAAAAGTTGTCCGCCCGGTTCGCGCCTTTCACCTTCAAGGTAGCCTCCGGCAGTCCAATCCCCTCAATCCCGCCCTCCAGAATCCGTCGCAGCGAGTCCTCGCTCTCGAACACCGCGAACTTGATGCTCGATGAGCCGCCATTGATCGTCAGGATGTGTGGGTTAGCTGGTTTCATGGATGACTCCTTCGTCATTCTGCAATCCGAACGAAGCCAGTTTCGCGCGCGTGGACCTGTAATCCGTGTGAAGAATGCTTCGAATCCCCAAACCTTCCGCGACTTGGGTGAACACCTGAGTGTTTTCGATATAGACCACCTGCCGGGCTGGCACCTGGGCGATGTCCAGGGCAAGCCGAAAGATGTCCGCGTCGGGCTTGCGGAGGTGGACGAAGCAGGACGAAATAAAAACATCGACAAACCCGTCCAGCTTGAACTTTCGAATCCGATACGCATTCAGTTCGCGCCCTTCGTTGCTGACCACGGCGATCTTCAGCCCGTGCCAGACCTTAAGCTGAGCGACCAGCTCGATCATCTCGGGGTGGGGTTTCGATTGCGCGAACATGAAGCGCCGGAATTGAGCCTGTGTGAACGGTCGCTTCTGGTAGAAGACCACCTGGCCCAAATATTCTTCCAATGTGAGCTTTCCCTCCTCGTAGATGTCGAAGTTCAGACTATGCCGCTCCACCATCTCGGCCCACTCCAGCTTGAAGTTGGTCGCCGCCCGTTTGCGGGCATGACGGTCCCATCCGTCGGTGAGCAAAACACCGCCGATATCCAGAAACAAGGTCGTGATCGGGGTCGCTCTTTTCATGGTTTCTCCTTCACATTTGTTTGGACGGAATCTCCGGCTGCGGCGCCGCCGCAAGAGCATCGCTGACAATCGTCTGTGCTTCCTCTAGGATGCGGCGCAGATGGTCGGCTCCCAGAAAGCTCTCCGCATAGATCTTGTAGATGTCTTTCGTCCCGGAAGGACGCGCCGCATCCACTGTCATGAAACGGAAGGTCGGGTCGACGGCCTCGTTCACAACCGTCAGATTCAACCCGTAGTGCTCGGCAATCGGCCCCCAATAGTGGACCCCTGCGCCGCCGAGCGGATCAATCCCTAAGTCGATCTTCGCGCCGCGAATGGCTTCGATATCGAGCACGTTGGCGAGATCAGTAATGTAAACATTGAGGTAGTCGTGCCGGTGCGTCGTGGGGGCGCGAAGAGCTTTCTCAAAAGGAATCCTCTTCAAACCCAGAAGGCCGTTCTCGAGAAACTCGTTCGCCTTCGCTTCGATCCAGGCGGTGACGGCGGATTCCGCCGGCCCGCCGTTGGGGGGATTGTATTTGAACCCGCCGTCATGTGGCGGATTGTGTGACGGCGTGATGACGATGCCGTCGGAGAGTCCTGTCTTGCGCCCGCGGTTGTAAGTGAGAATCGCGTGGGAAACGACAGGGGTGGGGGTATATTCATCCCCCTGCGCGATCATGACTTCCACCCCGTTGGCCGCCAGCACCTCAAGCGCGCTGGCAAGAGCCGGCACGGAAAGGGCATGCGTGTCCATGCCGAGAAACAGCGGGCCATCGATTTTCTGCCGCTCCCGGTGTTGGCAAATAGCCTGACTGATGGCGAGGATATGCCATTCATTGAAGGCCTTTTCGAATGAGGAACCACGATGTCCTGAGGTGCCGAAGGTAACCCGTTGAGCCGGCACAGAAGGGTCAGGTGTCTCCGTATAGTAGGCCGTGACGAGCCTGGGTACGTTCACCAGCATCGATGCTTCGGCCGCCTTTCCTGCACATGGACTTACTTCCATGACTCTCCCGTCAAATGCCGTGGTGACCTTTGCGCAAAGGTCACC
>Ga0187861_10000651_pt1 | contig 39654 bp, 35 predicted proteins | sample June2016WEW_10_1_3_FD_132986 | JGI IMG/M metagenome (GOLD analysis project Ga0187861, IMG submission 132986) | Peatland microbial communities from SPRUCE experiment site at the Marcell Experimental Forest, Minnesota, USA - June2016WEW_10_100 | ecosystem: Environmental > Terrestrial > Soil >...
CCCTGGCCAAGAGCTTCCGTGCCTTCCACACTCAACTGACCGATTACTTCCAGCAACAACTGGCCGCCTGAAAACTTGACCTGTCCACTCCATGTTTTGAACTTCAAGGACTCTAGCGCTGTTCGCCGCGGATTTCAGGGTGGCGCACCTGCCCCCCCAGGCTCGCGGTCCAGAACAGCAACGCGGCGCTCACCAGCGCCAGCATCACGAGCAGAAGCAGATTCCAAGCGGGCAGGGTCGTCCGCTTCCGGAATGCGATGAGGCTCGCCAGCGCGCCCGCACCCAGTGCCAGGACCGAGCCCAGTCCGAGTTGGGCCACCTCGAGGTGACGGTCCACCGTTTCGCGGGCAATCCCGGGCACGGAGCGCAGGAAGCGGGCCGCCGGCTCGCCCGAACAATACGCCGGCAACGCCAGCAAAGCCGCGATCACCAGCACCCCGAGGGCGGTCTGCTGCAACTCGCGGCTGCGACGGAAGGCCGCCCACAACAGCAGGCCCAGGCCCAACGCGGTACCGCAGACCGGCAGATGCGTGGTGATCAGATGCAGATGGGCAACATTCATGCGTGACACCGGAGGGTTATGCTCATGTTCAGCGAGGCGGCATTCTTGCGACTCGCGGGCGGCGACGCAACCGATTTTGGCGTTCGGGCCCGTCAGGTCCCACAGAAATGGTCCCACAGAAATGGTTTGCCCGCGTCGCCGCTCGTGCTAGAACTTCTGTGCCGCTATTGAAAGGCACCACTATGAATAAGTTCCTTGTCCAGTCGCTGACCGTGGCCGTCGTCGCCGCCAGTCTATGGTGTGCGCGCGCCCAGGACACCAACCTGCCCGCCGCCCCCGTGGTCACCCCGCCGGCGACCCCGGCCCCCGCCGCCACCGACCTCAGCGCCCCCACGAACCTGCCTCCGGCCGTTGCCCCCGACGCCGGCGCCGCCGCCGCGGCCAAGGCCAAACCGAGCAAACCGAAGGCGGCCAAGCCCGCCGGCACGGCCTTCCACGGCCAGCTCGATGCCGCGGACAAGGTGACCATGACCCTCACGGTGAGCAGCAAGGGCAAGAGCCACACGATTGCCGTCACCTCGAAGACGCGCTTCACCAAGGACGGCAAACCCGCCATTTTCTCGGACGCCACCATCGGCGATGAAGTTGCCGGCTACTACAAGAAGGCCAAGGACGGCAAGCTCGAGGCGATCTCCGTCCGCTTTGGCGCCAAGCCCGCCGCCAGCGAAAAGCCGGCGAAAGCCAAAAAAGCGCACGCCGCGCAACCCGCGGTGGAAAGCGAGCCCGCGCCGAAGACGCCATAATCGCGGTCCTGCCTGCCCACGCGGGTTGGTTGTGCCCGTTTGCGTCCGGCGTCGCGCCGCCGTAGGTTGCCTCGATGATTAATCTGGCTGAAGCCCAGCCGACGGACGTTAGCCTGCCGGCCTTGCGTGCCCCGTTGCCAGCCGTGGTGACCGAGGGGCTCACGCGCGAGATCCGCGATTGGAAGCGGCGTTTGAATGCCGTCATTCTCGCGCACAATTACCAGGTCCCCGAAATCCAGGATGTCGCCGACTTCGTGGGCGATTCCCTTGGGCTGGCCCAGCAGGCGGCGAAGACCAAGGCGGACGTTATCGTCTTCTGCGGCGTGCATTTCATGGCGGAAACCGCGAAGATTCTCAATCCGGCCAAGCTCGTGCTCCTGCCTGACCGCGACGCCGGATGTTCCCTCGAGGAAAGCTGCCCGGCCGACCAGCTCGCCGCCCGGCAGCAGACCAATCCGAACTTCTACACGATCGCCTACATCAACTGCTCGGCCGCGGTGAAAGCGCTGAGCGATGTGATCTGCACCAGTGGCAACGCCGTGCGGATCGTCCAGGCCGCCCCGGCCGACCGGGACCTGCTGTTTGTGCCGGACGAAAACCTCGGCGCCTGGGTGATGGAACAGACCGGACGGCCGATGACGCTGTGGCGCGGCAACTGTTACGCCCACGTCGAGTTCCGTCGCGACGCGTTGCTGCGGCTCCGGGATGCCTGCCCCGACGCGCGCATCGTGGCCCATCCGGAGTGCCTCGCCGAAGTACGCACACTGGCCGACGCCGTCTGCTCGACCGAGCGGATGGTCACCTACTGCCGAACGGACCCCGCCCGGCGGTTCGTGATCGTGACCGAGTCGGGCATCATTCACCGTTTGAAACGGGAGTGCCCGGGCAAGGAATTCATCGCGGCACCGGTTTTCGACGTGATGCGGATGCCCACGGACAACTGCCGCTGCAGCGAATGCCGCTACATGAAGCTCAACACGCTTGAAAAACTGCGCGACTGCATGGTCCGCCAGGTGCCGCGGGTTGAGTTGAGTCGGGACCTTATCGAACGGGCCCGCCGACCGATCGAGCGGATGCTGGAGATTTCCGCCCGGCTGCTGGAGAAGGCCGGTTGATCCGGCGCGGCAACATTCCCCGTCCGCCTCGCCCCACCCGCCCGACCGCCAGCCACGGGGGCCTGAAAAGCCGTATCGAAAAACCGCATCGAGCCCCTTGACGAGGGCTTGCAGAATTGGGAGATTGATGGACTGTGCTGACTCCGGCCCCAACGGCCGGGGTCGTCTGCCATTTTATATGCCGAAATCAAAGGCCAGGAAGCCTGCCACCAAATCCAACGCGAAGGGAGGTTCCTCACCCAGTCAACGGAAGGAGGCCAAGCGCAAGCCGGTGGTTCCGCCACCCGCGCCGGTGAGGCCCGAGCCGAAAAAGCCCGAAACCACCGGATCGGCAGCCGTGACGCCCGCTCTCAAGCCGCCCCAGGCGCCAGCGATCCCTACCAACGGCGAGCCCAAGCCCCCGGGCACGTTCGATCTGACCGATAAAATCAAGGAACTCGTGCGTCTGGCGCAAGAGCAGGGCTACCTGACCTACAACGACATCAACGACGCGCTGCCCGACAACGTCATCACCCCGGAGGAACTCGACGAGATCTACATGAAGCTCCGCAACCTCGAGGTCGAAATCGTGGACCAGGCGGAGGTGGACCGGATCAAGCAGCCCGAGCCGGACGAGGAGGACGAGAAAATCCGTCTGGACATCCTCGACGACCCCGTCCGGATGTACCTCAAGCAGATGGGCCAGGTCCCGCTGCTCACCCGCGAGCAGGAGGTGGAGATTTCCAAACGCATCGAGGACGCGGAAAACGAGGTCAAGCGCATCATTTACAGCTTCGGCTTCGCCGGCAAGGAGCACATTGCCCTGGCGGAAAAACTCATTTCGGAGCCGCCCAAGGAGCGCTTTGACCGCGTCATCCTCGACAAGAAGATCGAGGGTCGCGAGAACCACCTGCGGTCGCTGCGCAAACTCGTCAAGGACGTCCGTGGCGTGGACCAGCAGGTGGACGACAAGTATGCCGCCTGGCAGGCGGAGGCGGGCAAGAACCGGAAGGAGAAGCTGCACTCGGAATTCAAACGGCTGGACACCCGGCTACAGACCAATTTCCCCAAGTTTTATTACAAACAACGGGTTATCGAGGAAATGGCCCTCGTCGCGGACAACATCCACGACAAGATCCAGATCAGCCTCCGGACCATTGCCGAGCTGGAGGAGCAGCGGAAGGCGCCGCAACAGCAGCAGATCATTCAGTCCGAACAGCGGAAAATCCGGGCGCTCGAAGAGTTCGTCCGCATGTCGCACCAGGAGTACCTGGCGGCCTACAAGCAGCTTCAGCACTTCACGCGCAAGGCCCACCAGGCGAAAACCGAAATGGTCGAGGCCAACCTGCGCCTCGTCATCTCCATCGCCAAAAAGTACACCAACCGCGGCCTCTCGTTCCTGGACCTCATTCAGGAAGGCAACATGGGCCTGATGAAGGCCGTCGAGAAGTTCGAGTACCGCCGCGGCTACAAGTTCAGCACCTACGCCACCTGGTGGATCCGCCAGGCCATCACCCGCTCCATCGCCGACCAGGCCCGCACCATCCGCATCCCGGTGCACATGATCGAGACGATCAACAAGCTCATGCGGGTGCAGAAGCAACTCGTGCAGGATTTTGGCCGCGAAGCCACCCCGGAGGAAATCGCCGACGAGATGCAGATGCCCGTGGAACGCGTCCGCGCGGTCCTCAAGATGGCCCAGCAACCCATCTCGCTCCAGTCGCCCGTCGGCGACAGCGACGACACGAATTTCGGTGACTTCATCGAGGACAAGTCGGCCGAGAACCCGTCCGACATGACCAGCTACAGCCTGCTCAAAGACAAACTGAGCGACGTGCTGGACAGCCTGACCGAGCGCGAACGCAAGGTCCTCGAGTTGCGCTTCGGCCTGGGCGACGGCTACTCGCGCACCCTCGAGGAGGTCGGCAAACAGTTCAAGGTCACACGCGAGCGCATCCGGCAGATCGAAGCCAAGGCGCTCCGCAAGATGCGGCACCCGACCCGCATCCGGCAGCTCCAGGGCTTCCTCGAAACCGAGGAACTGGAAGCCGCCGTCGCCGCGCCCATCTGACGTTCCCGCCGCTTTTTTGCGCCGGCATTCGCCACGCACGCGGATGCCGGTTTTGTTTTCGGTTTGCCCCCCGTCGCGCGGCGATGAACACTGCCCCGGTGAAGACCTTCTCCAACCTCATCGGTGGCGAATGGACCCGCGCACAATCCGGCCGGACGGTGCGGACGCGTAACCCGGCCAACACCCGCGAAGTGGTCGCCGAATACCCGCTGAGCGGCCAACCCGAAGCCGCCGCGGCGGTGACCGCCGCCCAAATTGCCTTCCCCGCGTGGGCCGCCATCACTCCGGTCGCCCGCGGCCGTTTGCTCAGCCAGGCCTCGCAAATTCTCGAAGCGCGCAAGGCCGCCCTCGCCGAACTGCTAACCCGCGAGGAAGGCAAGACGCTCGTCGAAGCCGCCGGCGAAGTGCAGCGCGCGGTGGACATCTTCCGCTTCTTCGGCGGGCTCAGCTACACCATCGGCGGCCAGGTCATCCCGCACGATCTGCCGCGCAACCTGCTTTACACCGGCCACCAACCGCTGGGCGTCGTGGCCCTCATCACGCCGTGGAACTTTCCCATCGCCATCCCCGCGTGGAAGCTCGCCCCGGCCCTGCTTGCCGGGAACACCGTAGTGCTCAAACCCGCCACCGCAGCGCCCGGCATGGCCCTCGAACTGGCCCGGACGCTGACTGACGCCGGCCTGCCCAAGGGTGTGCTCAACGTCGTGGTGGGCGAAGGCGGCAGCGTGGGCAACGAACTTACGGATAATCCGGCCGTCGCCGCGCTGTCCTTCACCGGTTCGCACACCGTGGGCCACGCGATCTACCAGCGGCTCGCGCGCCGCATGGCCCGCGCCCAGATGGAAATGGGCGGCAAAAACCCAACCATCGTGCTCGCCGACGCCGACCTCGATCTCGCAGCCAGCCTGGTCGCCAAAGCCGGGTTCGGTCTCACCGGTCAGGCCTGCACGGCCACCAGCCGGGCCATTGTGGACCGCCGCGTGCTCGCGGCTTTCACCGAGAAACTCATTGCCAAGGCGCGCGCACTGAAGGTCGGCAACGGCCTCGCCCCCGGAATTGAAATGGGTCCCGCCATCAATCAGGCCCAACTCGACACTGATCTCGCCGCCGTCGAACAGGCGGTCGGCGAAGGCGCGGAGTTGTTGTGCGGTGGCAATCGGCTGACCAGCGGCGATTGGGCGAACGGGGTTTTCCTGGAGCCGACGGTGTTGGGCGGTGTCACGCCTGCGATGCGGATTGCGCGCGACGAGGTTTTCGGCCCGGTGATCGCCGTCATGCCGGTGGACGGTTTTGAAGAAGCGCTCGCGGTGGCGAACGGATTGGATGTCGGGCTCTCGGCCTCGATTGTCACGCGCGACCTGCAGAAGGCGATGCTCTATGCCGAGCGGATCGAGGCCGGCGTGGTGAAGATCAACCAGGTCAGCACGGGACTCGCGTTGCAGGCACCGTTCGGCGGCGTGAAGCAATCCAGCACCGACACCTTCCGCGAGCAGGGCGCCGGCGCGATCGAATTCTACAGCCGGTTGAAGACCGTTTACGTGGACTACTCGGCGTGAGCCCGATGACGAGGCCGGATGGTGCCCCCAGAATGCCGAGTTGATCCGGCCTGACTTGCCAAAGCGGGCGTCTGCGCCTACTAGAAACTCATGCGCATCATCGTCGCGGTCACCGGGGCCACCGGCATCCTCTACGCCCAGCGGTTGCTCGACAACCTCGACCCCGCCCAGCACGAAGTGCATCTGGTCCTGAGCCGCTACGCCCAGCAGGTCATCGCCGAGGAACTGCCCGACGGCCTGCGCGTCCCACCCGCCGTCGTCACCCACAACCTGAAGAGCATGAACGCGCCGTTCGCCAGCGGCTCGAACGCGTTCGACGCCATGGTCGTCCTCCCCTGCACCATGGGCACGCTCGGCCGCATCGCCCACGGCTTGAGCGACGACCTCCTGCTGCGCGCCGCCGACGTGATGCTCAAGGAAAAGCGCAAGCTCATCTTGGTGCCGCGCGAGACGCCATTGAATCTCGTCCACATCAAAAACATGGAACTGCTGCTGCTCGCGGGCGCAACCATCCTGCCGGCGAATCCCTCCTTCTACAGTCGGCCCATCACCGTCGAACAAGTCGCCGACACCGTCGTCGCCCGCGTGCTGGACCATCTCGGTCTGGAAAACAATCTCGCCTCTCGCTGGCAGGCCGAGCCGGAGTAGCCGCGCAGGGAGGCGTAGCGGATTTCTGGTGAAATCCGCCAATGGCGGCAAACACCAGTTTGCCGCTACGGGTGGAGAATGCCGGCTCGCGAGGACGACCCACCGGGTGAAGGTAGGACATTCGGGTACTGCTCGGACCGCGACTCTGTGAGTCGCAGCAATACCCGTAGCGCAGAACGCGTAGACTCGGTTGCGAGACTCGGTTGCGAGACTCGGTTGCGAGACTCGGTTGCGAGACTCGGTTGCGGGCGATCCCGCTGCGGGTCGCAGACCTGCGCGCCGGCTCGCGAGGACGCCCCACCAAAAAACCAGATTCGGTGGGTCGTGGACCGCTGGGCCGCGACATCCCCCAGCCCATCAACCATCAACTACCAACCATCAACCCGGTTGCGGCTTGCGTCAGGCGCGGTTTCCGGCTTCAACATGGGCGGTCGGATGTTTGACACGATCAAAACCTGGGCCGGGTTCATCAAATTGAGTCACACGGTCTTTGCGCTCCCCTTTGCCCTCGCCGCGATGGCCGTGGCCGCGCGGGACCAGCGCGGCTGGCCGGGCTGGCGCACGTTCGCGCTCATTCTCGCCGCCATGGTTTGCGCCCGGAGTTGCGCCATGGCCTTCAACCGCATCGTGGACCGTCGCTTCGATGCGCTCAATCCGCGCACCGCGACGCGCCACCTGCCCGCCGGCCGGGTCACCCTGGCGGGCGCGTGGACGTTTTGGCTGCTCAGCGCCGCCGGCTTCATGCTGGTCACGTGGTTCATCAACCGCATCTGCTTCCTCCTCGCGCCGGTGGCGCTGGCGATCGTGTGTTTTTACTCGCTGACCAAGCGGTTCACCGACTTCACCCATATCTTCCTCGGCGTGGCACTGGCGCTGGCACCCATCGGCGCGTGGCTGGCCGTCCGCGGCGATTTCATTCTGTTCCCCATGCGCGATGGCCGGCTTTCGCTGTCCCACAGCGCGATTCTCTCCCTGTTGCTCGCGGTCGCGGTCGTGTTCTGGCTGGCCGGTTTCGACATCATTTACGCGCTGCAGGATTACGAGTTCGACCGGCGCCAGCATTTGCACTCCCTGGTGGTGCGCTGGGGCGTGCAGAACGCGCTCCGTGCCTCGTTCCTCGCCCACCTGATCATGTGGGTCACGCTCGGTGTCTTCGGACTGCTGGCGCGGTTTTGGATCGCCTATCTCGTCGGCCTGGTGCTCATCATCGCCTGCCTGGTGATGGAACACTGGCTGGCGCGAAAGCGGAGCCTGAAGTGGATTGACACCGCCTTTTTCCGGCTCAACGCGCTCATCAGCGTGATTTTCCTGGTGGTGACCCTGGCCGAAGTTGCCTTCCCGCGGTTCCAGTTGTTCACCCCGTGAAACGCCAAACGTGTCCGACAATCCGCCGGTCAGCGTTGATTCGCGTTTTGATTTCCGCGCCCAGGCCTGCTTTAGTTGGCAGACGATGAATTTCCTCATCCAGCGCTCCGGGCTGCGGGACCTCCATGAGAAGGTCGCGGCCGGCGGGCGGCTATCCGAGGCCGACGCCTTGCGGCTTTTCGAGTCGAAGGACCTCAATGCCGTCGGCGCCATCGCGGACTTCGCCCGCGCGCGCAAGGTCGGCCATCGCGCCAGCTACATACTCAATCGCTACATCAACTACTCGAATTATTGCATCCTCTCCTGTCAGTTCTGCTCCTTCGCCCGGAAAAAGCGCGACGCCGATGGCTTCGAGTTGACCATTGAGCAGATCGTCCAAAAGGCGCGCGAGGCGCTCGCGTCCGGCATCACCGAACTGCACATCGTCGGCGGTCTGCATCCTTCCCTGCCCTTCGGCTACTACACCGACATGCTGCGGGCGTTGAAGACACTGGATGGCCGGCTGCAGTTGAAATGCTTCACCGCGATCGAGGTGCTGCACCTGGCCTGGCTGGCGAAGAAATCCACGGAACAAACGCTGATCGAACTGAAAACCGCCGGCCTCGACTCCCTCACCGGCGGCGGGGCCGAGATTTTCGCCCCGGCGATCCGGAGCGCCATCGCCCGCGGCAAGGAATCCGCCGAGGAATGGGCCGACGTCCATCGCACCTGGCACCGGCTGGGCGGTCGCAGCACCTGCACGATGCTTTTCGGCCATGTCGAATCACTGGCGGACCGCGTGGATCACCTGCGCCGGCTCCGCGAACTGCAGGACGAGACGCACGGCTTCGTCGGGTTCATCCCTCTGCCCTACCACCCGGAGAACAACGAGATCCCGGTGACCAAGCCGCCAACCGGTTTCGACACGTTGCGGACGATCGCCGTGGCGCGTGCCTACCTCGACAACTTCGATCACCTCACCGCCTACTGGGTCGGCATGGGGTTGAAGCTGGCGCAAGTGGCGTTGAGCTACGGCGCCGACGACCTGCACGGCACAATCGTCGAGGAACACATCTTCCACATGGCGGGCGCGACCTCGCCCCAGCTCACCGCCGAGGCTGAACTGGTGAAGGCCATTCGCGAAACCGGCCGGGTGCCGGTGCAACGTGACACATTTTACCAGCCGGTCCGCACGTGGGACGACGCGGCACCTGTCCCCACCGAACCGCCAGCCTGGAAATCCGCGATCCTGGAGGACAATCTGGCCACGGGGTAGCTCCGGCGTGGACTTGGAATTAGTTGCTTCGATCGCGCCACTCCGCAGGCTGCTGCGGTCCGGATCGCTGAGTCAGGAGGGGCCATCCTCACTTGGGTTGGCACTTCTCTTGCGGCCGGCCTCGCAAAGCCGGGATTGGCGTTTCCGGGACATTCCCCAATCGCCACCGCAACCACCAGTGGTGGCCAACAGGAGTGGCCAGCCGGCAGGGCGGGTGGTTCTCATTGACAAGGCGGGGCGGCGAGCCCTTGGATTCTCTCCGATGATTCGAGCAGGATCCCGTCGCGACCTCGGAATACAGGCCGCACCACAGCACGCATGGATGACCCGTGGCACCCAGGTTCCCTGGCCGACCGGAACCGGCGCGGCCGGCAGCCGGGGCCGGCTGGGGAAACGGGCGGCAAGGCCATGAACCGCGCGCCACTCGCGGCCGGTCCCGCCCGGCGAATCGGATCGGTTCCCTACCTCAACGCCGTGCCGCTCACCCGTGGGCTGGAAACGGAAACGGTGTTTGCGCCGCCATCCCAGCTTGCGCACTGGCTCCGGCACGGTGAGCTCGACGCCGCGTTGGTCAGCCTCTCGGAGGTGCTGCTGACCGGCCAGTATGACGTACTGGATGGCATTGGCATCGTCTCGCACGGTGAAGTCCGGAGCGTGTTCCTCGCCCACCGGCAACCGCTGGACCGCATCCGCAAAGTCTTCTGTGACCCCGCGTCACTGACGAGCGTCAACCTGCTCCGCGTGTTGCTGGGCGAACGGGGTCTGCGGCCCGAATTTGTCCCGCTGCCGGCCTATGACGAGGCGGCCAGCCGCGATGCCGTGCTGTTGATCGGTGACGCGGCGCTGGAGTTTGCCTGGGCGGGATATCCGCACTCGATCTGGGACCTCGGCACGGCCTGGTTTGAGTTGACGGGTCTGCCCTTCGTCTATGCGGCGTGGGCGTTGCGGCGAAGCGCGGGCGATGACGCGTTGAAGAGCCGGTTGCGCACGGCGCGGGAGGCCGGGGTTGCGGCGCTGGAAGAGATCATTCGGAGTCACCCGGTCGGGGATGAGGCGTTCCGCCGGGCCTATTTCCGGGAATGCATTCAATTCGACCTCGGCGCGACGGCCCAGGATGGTGTGGCACGCTTCGTCAAGCTGCTCCGGCGGCACCAATCGCGGCCGGTGTTCGCCCCCCGGTTCGTAACGTGACCGCGGCCGCGCCGGACCATCTCATGAAATGACCGTTTGGAGTTCCGCGTTTACGCGGCTTGGACCGCCTGAAGGCGGAACTCCAAGCACAACTCCCGAACCACCGATCAGGTTCATGGTCCGTAAGCAGGTCCAAACGGATCAGGCAGCTTCTCAAGGCCCGGTTCCGTTGGTCGGGCGCGGCTCCGTTGGCGGGTTGGTGGGCACCGCGGGTTCGCTGTTGGTCAGGCTGGCGGAACCACGAGGCGCATTCGTGCCGGCCGGGGAACGGCGACCGGAGCCGGGAGGTCGGGACGACCCGGGCATTCTCGAACCGCGCGATGGCTGGCTGAGCAGGACCTTGAACTGCGCCCGTTGCGGCGGGGTCAGCTCGAGTTCGATCTCCCGATGGAGGTGACGCAGTTCTTCCTCGGCGCGCGGGGCGATCGGGTCCCACATGTCGCGCAGGCGCTGTTGGCTTTCGCGGATGATGACTTCAATGCGGGTCCGCTGTTGCGGGGTCAGATCCAGCCGGTTCTCGAGGCGACGCACCATGGCCACCCGCTGGCCCAGTGGGCCGACCAGATCCGGCGCAATCGGTTTGCGCCGGTTGTGATGAGCCACCAGTTGATCGGTCATCACCCCGCAAAGCGCACCGGCCACGAACAAGGCCAGTGCGGCGGCGATGGCTCTCCACGGCTTCACAGCGTTTCAGCCGGAGCATCCACCACGGCGTACACCGTGCTTTCGAGGTCGGCGGCCAGGGAAACCTCCGCCCCGCCCTTGACAACGGTGGCATAGTTCCAGACGCCCAATACCAGGGCCGCCGCCAGTCCGGGCACCGCCAGGCGCCACAGCGTAGCGGCCAGACCGCTCCAGAAATCCAGCGGGTGTTCGGCGCGCAACCGCGCAAGAATCCGGTGCTCAAAACCCAGCGGGACGGTGTCGCCCGGTGGGTGGGACCGGGCGGAGGCGATCAGCTTTTGTTGCAGCTCGACCAGGTTCATACGCTCACGCATAGGCAGACGGGCACGGTTCAGGCACGGTTACAGATACTTGCTCCGGGCGATCCGGGCGAGGCATTTTTGCATCTCCGCCCGCGCCCGGAAGGCCCGCACTTTGACCAGGGATTCCGACCAGCCGGTCAAGGCGCGGATTTCCTTGACGCTACGCCCCTCGATTTCATGGAGGGTGATGATGAGCCGGGCGGCCGGCGAGAGTTCGGCCAGCATGCGGTTCACCAACTCGCGGGCGGCGTCCTCGGTTTCCGCCGCGTTGTCAGGATCGGTGGCAAACCGCTCCAGCCAGTCGCCTTCGCCATCGGACAACTCGCTGAACGAGGTTTCGCGGTTGCGCTGATGGGCACGAAGAAAGTCGTAGCAGGTGCGCACGGCGAGACGCATCAGCCAATGCTCGAACGGCGCGTCGCCCCGGAAGGTGTCCAGTTTGTGGAACGCCTTCAGAAACACCTCCTGCACGATGTCCTCGACCTCGCTCTCGCGTCGGGCGTAACGCCGGGCCGTGGCGAAGATCCGCGACTCATATTTCGTGACGAGCGGCTCGAAACTGGCCAAATCGCCGCCGCGAACAGCAGCGATGAACTCGGCGTCGTCACGTTCCACGGGCGTCATCCTGCCACTGACCAACCGCGGACAAAAGCGGAAAGCCACCGCCCTGGCAGCGGTGGCTTCGCACGCTCCCGGATCCCCCACCCTCCATGCCCGCTGGTGCGGGTCTCAGAATTGCCTGCACATTGGGGCGCCAAAGCGCCAGAGGGCTGGCGTACTCCAAGACGCTGGCGCGCCTCGGATGTGCCAGAAAACGCGAAGCGCCTTGGACTGCGGTGGTCCTCTACCGCTTTCCACAGCCGGCGAAAGATACTGGCAATTCTGAGACACCACACCAGCCCCAAGCGGAGCGGGCCAGACTAGTTTTCCGAACGAACCGCCGGCGCTTCATGCGTCCCGTGGGTTGGCCGGGGCGAGGCGCGTCCATTTTGCTTCGCGCGCTTCTCCAAGCGCTTCAGTTGCTTCTTTTCCTTGCCGGTCAGCGGGGCGCCCCCCGCCCGTTTGCGGTAAAGATCTTCCTGGCGCTGCTTGAGCATGGCGCGACGCTGGGCCGGCGTCGCATGGTTGAACTTGTCCGCTTCGACCCGCCGCTGCGCCTCCCATCGCTGGCGCGCCATTTCCCGCTCTTCACGGGTCATCCCTTTCCATTTCGCCCGCAGTTCCGCCGACGAGGGTGGCGCGGTCAGCAGATCGGCGTCCCGGTCCGCGGCGGCGAGGGGCGAGAAACCGCCCGGCATCCAACCGCACAGCCACAACACCATCCAATGTTTCCACGTCATCGCATGACCCGGCGGCATCAGGCACAATCCGCCGGATTGTGACCTGAGACGCCGCGACCTGCTCCCCGGTTACACGCTGAAGCTTGCCCTTTCGGGAATTCCAATTGGCCCCGTTTGGCGAGGGTGCTAGGGTGACACCGTGCAAGCGCTCCGGGCACGCCTCCTCCGGTGGTGGCATCCGCGATCGCCGCGGAGCCCCGCCCTCGTCCTGGGGTGCTGCCTCGGCGCGCTTCTGCTTTGCCACGGCGCGGATTGGCAGGCGGGCGACCATTTCCGCTGGCGCAAACTGAACGTTCCGACCGCTGGCCGGATCGGATTCACCCGGCTGGATCCGGCCGCGTGCGGCATCACGTTCACCAACTTCGTCAGCGAAGAACGCGGCATCGCCAACCGCAATCTCGTCAGCGGATCCGGCGTGGCCGCCGGCGACGTGGATGGCGACGGGCGCTGCGATCTTTTCTTCTGCGGGATGGGCCGCTGCGCCCTTTACCGCAACCTGGGGAACTGGAAATTCGAGGACATCACCGAGGCCGCCGGCGTCGCGTGCGCGGGGCAGGACTCGACGGGCGCTGTGTTTGCCGACGTGGACGGCGACGGCAATCTCGACCTGATCGTCAACTCGCTGGGCAACGGCGTCCGGCTGTTCAAAAACGACGGCCGCGGCCACTTCCGGGAGGTCACCCGGGAGGCGGGGTTGGCGTCCAAAACGGGCGGCACCTCACTGGCATTGGCCGACGTGGACGGCAACGGCACGCTGGACCTTTATGTCGTGAATTACCGCACGGCAACCGTGATGGACCAGCCGAAGACGCGGTTCACGATCGAAACCGTGAACGGCAAGCCGGTGGTCGCCTTCGTTAACGGCGTGTCCGCCACCACGCCCGAATTCACCAACCGCTTCGAACTCACGCCCTCGGGCGAGGTGTTGGAACTGGGCGAGCCCGATGTTCTTTACCTCAACGATGGCCACGGCCATTTCAAACCGATGGCCTGGACCGACGGTCATTTCCTCGATGAGGACGGCCGTCCGCTGACGGAGGCCCCGCGCGATTGGGGCCTTACCGCCCAGTTTCACGACCTCAACGGCGACGGCGCGCCTGATTTGTACGTCTGCAACGATCTGTGGAGCCCGGACCGGATTTGGATTAACGACGGCCACGGCCGGTTCCACGCGATCCCCCGTCTCGCCGTTCGCACCACGTCCACGTTCTCCATGGGCGTTGACTTCGGCGACCTCAACCGCGACGGCCAGGTGGACTTCATGGTCGTGGACATGCTCGCCACCAGCCACCGGGACCGTCACACCCAGGTGAGCCAGACGCGGCCAATTCCCGAGGCCATCGGCGTGTTCGACAACCGCCCCCAGGTCTGGCGCAACACACTCCAACTCAATCGCGGCGACGCCACCTTCGCCGAGATCTCGTTTTATGCCGGGGTGGAGGCCTCCAACTGGTCGTGGATGCCGCTCTTCCTGGACGTGGACCTGGACGGTTACGAAGACATCCTCATCCCCAACGGCCAGATGCGCGATTTCCAGAACGTGGACATGCAGAACCGCATTAACGCGGCCAAGGCGGCCAAGCCGCTGACCGCCGAGGACATCATCGGCATGGTGAAGATGTTCCCAGCTTTCCAAACGCCCTGCCTCGCGTTCCGCAATCGCGGCGACCTCACGTTCGAGGATGCCAGCGACGCCTGGGGCTTCAACGCGGTCGGCGTCTCGCAAGGCACCGCCCTGGCCGATCTCGATGGCGACGGCGATCTCGACGTCATTGTCAACCGGCTGAACGACGGTCCCGGCCTCTTCCGCAACGACACGACCGCCCCACGGCTGGCAGTCCGGCTGAAGGGTCTTCCCGGCAACACGCAGGGCATCGGTGCGAAGATCGTGATCCGTGGTGGCCCGGTGGAACAAAGCCAGGAGGTGATTTCCGGCGGTCACTACCTGTCCGGCGCCGATCCGTTGCGCACCTTCGCCGCGGGCTCGCTGGATCGCGAACTGGCGATTGAAATCACGTGGCGCAACGGCCGCCGGAGCTTCGTCAACGCGGCGCGCGGGAACCGACTCTACGAAATTGACGAGGCCGGTTCCCAACCGGTCACAGCCCGGCCGGCCGCCGAGCCAAAACCGTTTTTTGCGGACGTCAGCCCGTTGCTCGCGCACCGGCACCACGACGATCCGTTCAACGATTTTGAGCGCCAGCCACTGCTGCCCAACCGCCTGAGCCAGCTTGGCCCCGGCGTCGCCTGGCACGACCTCGACGGTGACGGCTGGGAGGACCTCATCATCGGCAGCGGCCGGGGCGGGCGGCCGGCGGTGTTCCACAATGACGGGCATGGGGGCTTCACACCGGTCAACGACCCGGTCCTCCAGCGTCCGGCCGCCCGCGATCAAACTACTGTGCTTGGTCTGGGTTCGACGCTGTTTTTCGGCGCGAGCAATTACGAGGACGGCTCGACCAATGGCGGTTGCCTGCGAATCTACGACCTGACCCGTCACGCCTCGGGCGACAGCGTCCTCGGCCAGCTTTCGAGCGCCGGGCCGCTGTCGTTCGCCGACGTGGCCGGCACCGGCTCGCTCGACCTGTTCATCGGTGGCCGCGTGATTCCCGGGCGTTATCCCGAGCCGGCCACGTCGCTGCTCCTCCGCAACGAAGGCGGACGATTCTCGGTCGCCCAGCGTTTTGAGAAACTCGGCCTCGTCAGCGGCGCCGTGTTCAGCGACCTTGATGGCGACGGCCGGCCCGACCTCGTCGTCGCCTGTGAATGGGGACCGCTTCACATTTTCCGGAACGACGCGGGCCATCTGGTCGAATGGAATCCGCCCGTCACCTTCCGCGACGCGACCAACCGGGCGCCGACCACGCTCAGCCGCCTCACCGGATGGTGGAACGGCGTCGCCGTGGGCGATTTTGATGGCGACGGCCGGCTCGATATCGTCGCGTCCAACTGGGGCCTCAATCACAAGTTCCGCCGGAACCTCAGCCCGGCGCATCCACGCCTGCTTTACTACGGGGATCTTGACGATCGCGGCACGGTGGACCTAGTGGAAGCCAGCTTTGACCCAACGATGGGACAGGAGGTGCCCGAGCGCAATTTCGTGGCCATTAGCGAAGCGCTGCCGTTCATCGCCGAACACATTCCCACATTCGAGGCCTACGCGACTTCCAGCGTGCAGCAGATTTACGGCGACCGTTTCCAGCGCCTAGCGCGGTTAGAAGCCGGCACCCTGACCTCAACCGTCTTCTTGAACCGGGGGGATCACTTCGAAGCCGTCGAGTTGCCCGCGGAGGCCCAGTTCGCGCCCGCCTTCGGTGTGAGCGTGGGTGACTTCGACGGCGACGGCCACGAGGATATTTTCCTCAGCCAGAATTTCTTCGCCACCACGCTCGACCATCCGCGCTACGATGCGGGACGCGGGCTTTGGCTGCGCGGCGACGGGCACGGTGGGTTTGACGCGGTGTCAGGCCGGGAGAGCGGCATTATGGTCTATGGCGAGCAACGCGGGTGCGCCGTGGCGGATTATGACCATGACGGACGGCTTGATCTGGTGGTCACCCAGAATGGCGCCGAGACGAAGCTCTACCACAATGTCCGCGGCAAGCCCGGACTGCTGGTGCATCTGCAAGGTCCGCCGGGCAACCCAAATGTCGTCGGCGCCGTCCTCCGCCTGGGTGACGCCACGAATCTCGGCCCCGCCCGCGAAATTCATGCCGGGTCGGGCTACTGGTCCACCGATGGGGCGGCACAGGTGATGACCTTCACCGGCGTGCCCAGTCGGTTGGTGGTCCGCTGGCCCGGCGGGAAGACCACCACTTCCGAAGTGCCGCCCGGCGCGGTCGAAATCGCAGTGCAGCCAGACGGCACGGTCACCCGGCTGAAGTAGCTGGTGGAACGCGCCTCGCGGCGTGAGGCGATGAAAGTAGCCGTGGGTTTGAACCCACGGTTCGTGAAGCCCAACAACCGGAGAGTCGCGGAACGACGCCTGGAGTAAAGGCGAGGGCATCGGATCTGGCGTCAACCGTCGCTCCGCGACGCGTCCTCTCTCGCCGGTCCACCGTGGACTGAAGGCCACGGCTACCTTCGATCGTCGCTCTGCGACGGCTTCCCGGTAATCCGTGAAAAACAAAAAAGCGCCTGCGGTTTCCCCCAGGCGCTGTCGGTCAGATCGTCAACCGGCCAGACTGCGGCCGAGTCGGCTTAATACTCGCGCTTGCCTTTCTTGCCGGGCATCGGTTTCGCGTGATCGCCGTTGGCGTCCGCCGGAACCGGGGCCGGGGAATCCTCGTTCAGTTTATCCAGACCGGGCGCGTATTCCGCGGAGTTGAGCATGTCGTCCCAAGTGATCTCCTGGCCCGAGTGAACGGCCATGCGGCCCATGGAGGTGGCCAGACTGGCTTCGACTCCGCGTTTGACCTCGTTGTAGGGCTTGTCATTGCGAATGGCATCAATCAGTTCGTTCCATTCGTTCTGATACGGATCGGCTTCCGCCGGGGCGACCTTGGAAACCCAGAGCCGGTTGGCGCTGCTGACGTTCAATCCCTTGTAGGTGCTGGAGGGCATCCCGCAGTCGCCGTCATGCGAGGCAACGGCCACGCCTTTGGTGCCGTGGAGGTAGCTGGCGTAAATGTCGCTGCACCCCGTCATGCAACGCCCGTCCATGAGGAACTTGGTGCCGTCCGCGAACGTGTATTCGACCGAGTAAGAGTCGAAATTCTGGTCCACGTAAGGCGCGCCTTCGGGGCTGGTCTTGTAATGGCGCCCGCCCACTCCCTGGGCCTTGACCGGCCAGGCATTCTTCAGCCAACAAAGGTGGTCAACGATATGGATGTAGAAGTCGCTGTAGTTGCCGCCGCCCGCCCACAGGAAGCTGTGGAAGCGCTGCACCTGGTAAAGCATTTCGCTGATCCCGGGCGGCTTGGGCAGCGAGGAGAAATACCCCACCGGCCCGTGCATCCGGTAGCCGCGCATCAGCACGATGTCGCCGATCTCGCCGTCTTGGACGCGTTTGGCGAGTTCCTGGAGCGCCCGGCTGTGACGGGACATCAGGCCGACGCCGCACTTGAGGTTCTTCGCAGTGGCCTGTTCCGCCAGCTTGATCATCCGGGTGGAGGTCGGCCCGTCGGCCGTCAGCGGCTTTTCCATGAAGACGTTCAACCCCTTCTCGATGGCGTAGGTGAAATGCACCCAGCGGAAGGCCAGCGGCGTAGTAAGAATCACCACGTCGCCCGGCTTGAGGCAGTCCATTGCCTTCTTGTAGGCATCGAAGCCGAGGAAGCGGCGGTCCGGCGGGACATCCACCTGGTCGGCGTAATTCCGGCTCAGTTCAGAGTAACTGCTGGCCTGCCGGGCCTGAAAGACGTCCGCCATGGCCACGAGCTTGATCGGTCCCTGTTTGCGGGTGGCCAGGGCGTTGGCCACCGCGCCGGTGCCGCGACCGCCGTTGCCAATAAAGGCGATCTGGATCGTGTCGCCGCTGGCTGCGTGGACGCGCGGGAGAGCGACACCCGCCAAGGCGGAGGCGGCGGCCACCTTGCCGGTGGTCTTGAGAAACTCACGACGGGAACTTGTCGAATCTGGAAATGTGTTCATGGGCGTTAAGGTTTTCCGGCTTTGGACGTGGTGTCAATCCCGCAGATTCAAACCGGCTTCCCGCCGGCCTCTGACCCGTTGCGGGGCGGGACGTGTTGCGCAGCCGCTTCAACGGCGTGGTTCGGTTTCCACCGTCCGGCGCTCGGCCACCGCGACGGCGATGGTGGAAACGTTTTGCAGCACCCGCTTCGCGGTCGCAGGGTCCGGAATCTTCAGCCCGTAATCTTTGTCGAGCGCGACGACGACTTGCAGGGCGTCCACCGAATCCAGGCCCAGCCCGCCCGGACCGAACAGGAGGGTTTCGTCCCCGATCTGATCGGCGCTGACCTGCAACATCAGGTTGGCAACGAGGAGTTGTTTGATCTCCGCCTTGAGTGGGTCGCTGGATTCCATTCAGAAAATGCCGCCGTCAATTTTGATCCGGGAGCCTGTGACATATCCGGCTTCAGAACAAGCCAGAAAGCGGACCGCGGCGGCCACTTCGGCCGGGGTGCCGAACCGCCGCATCGGCACACGCGCCAGGGCGGCTTTGCGCTCGTCGTCGCCCAGGCTGGCCAGCGCCTCGGTTTCGACGTAGCCAGGGCAGACCGCGTTGACCGTGATGCCGAGCCGGGCCACTTCCTTCGCGAGCGACTGCGTCAAGGCCAGAACTCCCGCCTTGGCGGCGGCATAGCTGGACTGGCCCGGCGGCGCGAGCAGGGCGCTCAGCGAGGAAAGGTTGATGATGCGGCCGTGCCGCTGACCGATCATCGCCGGCAGCACCGCCTGGCAGCCGTGAAAAACTGCGTGGAGGTTCGCGTCCAGCACCCGCTGCCAGGATTCGGCCGGCAGGGTTGCCAACAGACCGTCTTCGTGGAAGCCGGCGTTGTTGACGAGCACGTCCACCCGACCGTGCCGCGCCATGATTTCTTCCACGGCCCCGTGCCAGGCAGCCGGCTGGGTCACATCGAGCGTGAGGCACGCGGCACGGTTGGGATGGCGTTGGACCAACTCGTCGGCGTTCACTCTACGGTTGTGAACGCCGAGCCAGACGAAGTTGCCCGGCGCTTCCGCCAAAAAGGCTTCGGCAATGGCGCGGCCGAGATGCCCGTTGGCGCCGGTGACCAAGATGACGCGCATGCTCACGGAGGCAGTATAATGATCGCCGGCCGGAGGGGAAATCTGAAACAGGGCAGGATCGTGGGGCCAAAGCAATCACACCCGGACGAAGCGGACGCCGATTGCCTGCTGGTTTGCGCCCACGACGCTCACATTGGCGGCGTCGGCGCGGCCGTCGGCCAAGGCTGCGCAGGCCGCGACACACTGCCAGGCGGTGGCCGCGCTCAAGCCCTCGCCCAGCACCGCGCGCGGCGAAAGCCGCGGGCCGGGCCAGTCCTGCCAGGCTGCGGTTTCGGCGCGATCCACCCGCGGAACTCCACAGCGGGCGTCCACCAAGAGTTCCTTCGGGCCATGGCCGGGAAAATCTTTTCGCATGGCGTGCGCCGCCGCTTCCTTCGTGACGTGTCCGGCGTAGATATGAGCGTCGGTAATGCGCTCCAGCAGGATGCCCGGGTTGTTCCCCGCCTCCCGCGCGAGCACGAGCGCCCCGGCGCCCTCGCTGCTGACGATGCTGTGTCCGAACCGTTGCACCGCGTCGGCGATCATCCAGGCGGTTTCCTCCGCGCTCACCACGAGGCACAAGTCCACCTGGCGCTCCAGCAACCAATCGGTGGCAACCAACAGCGCCTGGACAAATACGGTTTGATCGCCAATCAGGCTGTAAGTCAACGGCGCGCCACCCAGAAACGCCGCCAGGTGGCTGGCGGGGGCGTTGGTGACGGTTTCCGGGAAAAGGAGCGGACTCGCCGTGGCCGGGTCGCGCAGCACTTCGCCGAAGAACCGCTCCGAGTAACGGATCGAGGCCCCGTGGGTGCCGGTTACCACACCCAACCGCGGCTCCTGGCCCGATTGGACCGCGCAGCGCTGTCGGGCCTCCGCCGCCGCGGCGACGGCAAATTGCGAAATGACACTGGCCCGGCGCAGCCGGGGATGCCCCAACGCGGCAGGCCGAACGGCCGGCGCCGGAACGGTCAGCACGCGCCGGGGACGGTCGCCGGTCGGAGCGACCAGGGATTGCGCCGGCAGCGGTTCGCCCGTGCGCAGGACCTTCATCAAAGGCTCAACGCCCCAACCAGCCGGCGACACAGCGCCGTAACTGCGTATGAAGATCGGGGTCAAGGCCACCTCCGGAACAAGAGCGACGCGTTGGCGCCGCCGAAACCGAATGAGTTCGACAAAACCACATTTACCCTGGTGTCGCGCGGCTCGCGGACGACGGGGAAAGCGCAGACTGGGTCAACTGTTTCAATCCATGGCTCCGGCGGCAGCCATTGCTCCCGCAGAACCATCAGGCAAATGACCGCTTCCACGGCACCGGCCGCACCGAGCAGATGGCCAATGGAGCCTTTGGTCGAACTGACGGGCAGCGAGGCGGCCCCGGCCCCGGCCCAACGGTTGATGGCCCGCGCCTCCGCGGCGTCGTTCAACGGCGTGCCCGTGCCGTGGGCATTGATGTAGTTGATGGATTCAGGATTGATCTCCGCCCGGGCACAGGCCTCCGTCATGGACGCCAGGGCGGCCACGCCGTCAGGATGGGGTTGGGTGAGGTGGTGGCAGTCGGTGGCCGATCCGTAGCCGATGAGCTCGCCGAGGATTTCGGCGCCGCGCTGCCGCGCCCGGTCCAGCGGCTCCAAGGCCAGCATGCCCGCGCCCTCGCCGAGCGTCAAACCGTCGCGTTGCCGGCCAAACGGGCGGCAGACCGTCGGGGAAAGCACCTGGAGCGAATCAAAACCTGAAAACGCAATCTGGCTCAACGCGTCATAGCCGCCGGCGAGCACCCGCTCCACGCGGCCGGACCGCACCAGTTCCCAGGCGTGCCCGATGGCATTGGATCCCGAGGCGCAAGCATTACTGATGAGTGTAATCGAACCATCGAATCCAATCGCCTCCGCAACATCGAGCGCCTGTCGCTGCGCCTGGTGGCCCAGGGCCTGCGTCGGTTGCCCGTGGTGGCCGGGCGGCGACTTCAGCGAGCGCCGGTAGTAGCTCTCGCCCGATTCCGCGCCGCAGTTCGTCGTGCCCAAGACTTGCGCCACCGGTCCGTCCGGCTCCCAGCCCGCCTGGTTCCAGGACTCGGCCGTGGCCCAGAGGAGCAGCCGGCTGGCGCGATTGAGCCGCCGCTGCGTGCGCGGGCTCAGGCGCGTCGGCGGGAGCGACGACGGCAGCGCGATCTCACCCGCCGTTTTCACCCGCTGCCGCGAGACATCGAACAGCGTGACGGGGCGGAACGCCGCGCGACCGATGCGGAACCCGTCGGCGTTGACTCGCCAGCCGACGCCCAGCGCCGTCACGATCCCCGCGCCCGTGACGACGACACGTTGCCTTGGGCAGTCGGTTCTAGGTGGGAAAAGCATGATTTGCCCTTGTAGATGCCACCGCGCAAGCGGCTCCACCACCGGCACGATCATTCTCACGACCGAGCGTTTCCACGCCATCGCGGAACCCGAAATTCATCGGCACGAACAGCGGCCGGCAGGACGTGGTGTGGCGCATCCGGGCGGCGATACAACTTTGGGAATAGGCCTGGCGGAACACCTGCAGGTAGCCTTGCTGCAACTGGTCCACGGTGAGCCGGCGAGGCCGTATCACCACGTGGCTGGTGTCATAAAGCGACCAGTCGCGGTGGAGGATCCGCTGCTCGCGCTCCAACCGGTCGTGCAGCCGGGTGCCCGGATAAGGCGTCAGGATCGAGAAATAAGGAATTTCGATCCGGGCGCGGGTCACAAAGTCCAGCGTCCGCTCGAAAACCCCTTCGTCGTCCGTGTCAAATCCAAAGACAAAGGATCCATCGATGCCGATTCCGTGATCGTGAATCTTCTGGATGGCATCGAGGTATTGCATGCGCAGGCGGCTCTTTTTGCCGATGCTCCGCATGGTTTCAGGAGAGAGGGTTTCGAAGCCGATGAACACGCCCAGACAACCGCTTCGTTGGCAGAGCTGCAATATCTCGGCATCGCTGGCGAGGTTCACGGACGCGTGGCCGAGCCATTGAATGCCGAGATCGGCCAGCCGGTTGAGCAACGCGCGCGTGTGGGCACGGCTGCTGACGATGTTGTCGTCCACGAAGAAAACCATGTTCTTCATGACAAAGCCCTCAAAGGGTCGCAGACCTCGCAACTCGGCCAGGACATCGTCCAGCGGCCGGTTGCGGTACTTGCCGCCAAAGAAGGTCGTCACGGCGCAGAACTCGCAGTCCAGCGGACAACCGCGCGTCGTCTCGATGAAATGCACCGGCAGGTAACCTCTCCCCCGGTAGAGATCCCAGTTCGGCCGGGGAAGATGCGTGAGCGACGGCGGACCGTTCTCGTGTCGGTAAATGGGCCGGCGCGTTCCATTATCCACGTCCACGAGCACGCACGGCCAAAGCCCCTCCGCTTCGCCAATCACCACGCTGTCGGCGTGGGTCAGCGCCTCGTCCGGCAGGCTTGACGGGTGCATGCCGCCCATGACCACCGGGATGTGGCGCAGTCGAAACCGGTCGGCGATTTCATAGGCGCGCTTCACCGTGCAGGTCATGGCCGTGATACCAACCAGATCCGCCGGTTGTTCAAAATCAATCCGCTGCACTGCCTCGTCGAGGATCACGACCTCCCAATCGGGCGGCGTGAGGGCCGCCACCTTCAACAGGCCGAGGCAGGGAAGCCGGAAGTGGAAGTCCGCGCCGAACAGACTCGTTGGCGCGAGCGGGGCGATGAGCAGGAGCCGTTTCACAGGGAAGGCGCTCAAACCACCACCGGGGCGGGCGCCAGCCGCCGCAGCATGGCGAAATAGGTCCATAACGGGCCGGCCACGCCTCGCTGGCGCAACCGCTGGATCAGTTGGTGAAACGAGGGCGGCGGCTCGCCGATGATCCAGTTCGGATCGGTCTTCAGGAATTCAGTCAACCGGTGCTGGATGAATTCCGCGCTCAGCCCCGGGGCGATATAATGGCAGGGCTCGAGCAAATCGGTTTCCGCCGTAATGGCGCCTTCCGCCACGGCCCGTTGGCGGAGCGCGGTGCCGGGATAGACCCGCATACCCGTGATCGGCAGGAACACGCTGTCGGGGAGTTGGCGCGAGTTCGCCAGGGTTTCTTCGAGCGTTTCCCTGGTTTCGCCCGGGCCACCGAGAATCAGGAAGTGGCATTGATCCACCCGGGCCCGGGCTGCCAGTTCCGCCGAGTGACGGATGTCCTCAAACCGGACCCGCTTTTGATAGGCCGCCAGCACCGGGTCGGACAAGCTGTCCGACCCAAACTCGATGTGCGCCAGTCCCGCCCGGGCCATGATGTCCATCTGTTCCGCCGTCAACCCGTGCGGCCGGAGGAAGCAGCCCCACTGGATCTTCACACCCCGGCGCAGGATGGCCTCGCAGGTTTCAAAGACGTGCGCCGGCGACGAATTGAACACCGAGTCCACGATGAACACGTAACGCGCCCCACGCGCCGCCAACTGCGCCAGTTCGTCCGCCACCAATTCGGGCGGGCGCCGACGATGTCGCCTCCCCTCGATCAGCGGGTAGGTGCAATAGCTGCACTCGAACGAGCAACCCCGCTGCGTCTGCACGTTGAGCATCAAGCTGCGCGCAAGATAGAACTCCACCAGGCGGTCCGGCCGGTCCTCCGGAGTCAGTGGCCGATCGAGACGGTCCGGCTGCTGGGGGTTGGAGCGGATGACCCCGTTGTCACAAAACACCAATCCGGCTATTTGACGGTAATCCGTGCGGGTTTCGAGCGCGGCGAGCAGGTCCAGGAGGCTCCGTTCGCCTTCGCCCTGAATTCCGAAGTCCGCGCCGCAGCGCTCCAGCAACGGCTCGGGAAAGATCGAAAATCCACTTCCGCCGACGATGATGCGCGCCGGGCTCTGCTGCCGAATGCGCCTGCAAAGCTCGAAAAGCGTGCCGTAGAACGTCTCCCGTTTTTTGAACGCCACGTCGTCAATGTTGCGCAATGACACTCCCACAAAGTCTGGTTTGAATTCCTCCAGCGTGCGCTCGATGGGATCGCGGTCGGCGAGGCAATCCACCCATCTCGTTACGTGCCCCGCGGCGCGCAGGGCGGCGTTTAACTGGGCCAATCCCAGCGGAAAAACGGCGTAAGGCACTTCATAGCCGTTGGCGCTGATCAAAAGGACGCGACTGGACATGAGGAGGTGGTCAGACAGGTTTCGAGGATCCTGCACCGATCCCGTAATGTCCGGCGACCCCGCTTGGCCAAGCGGTCGCGCTCGTGCATCGCATCGTTCCAGACGGCCACCACTGCATGGTCATGCGGCGCCGGCGGCGGGGAACCGTTGGCAGTCAGGTCAGCTAAACTTGACTGGAACATCAGGATCGTTGACCCGCAGTAAATCCGGCCAGGCTAGGGCAGGCAAAACAATTTCGCTTTAGCACCCGCACGGTTTCCCGTAGCGTGGAGGGCGTGAGCCCCTGCGAGCAATGTGTCGCCATCATTCCGTGCTGGAACGAGTCCGCCACCATCGGCCCGCTGGTCCGGCGCGTGCGGGCGCAGGTGGCCGAAGTGATCGTGGTGGATGACGGCTCCACGGACATGACCGCCGAGCTGGCGCTGACGGCGGGAGCCCGAGTCGAACGCCACGACCGCCGCCGGGGCAAGGGAGCGGCCCTGCACACCGGACTCGAACGAGCGTGGAAACTGGGTTCCCGCTGGGCCATCACCCTTGACGGCGATGGACAGCACGCCCCCGAGCAAATTCCTGGTTTTCTGCAGCGCGCCCACCTCACCGGCGCCATGCTGGTCGTGGGCAACCGCATGACCGGCGCCGCCGCCATGCCCAGGTTACGCCGCCTGGTCAATCGCTGGATGAGCCGCCAGCTTTCGCGACGAACCGACCGTTGCCTGCCGGACTCCCAATGCGGCTTTCGCCTTCTGCGATTGGATGCGTGGGCGCAATTGCCGATCCAAAGCCAGCATTTCGAAGTGGAATCGGAGACACTCCTGGCATTCATTGCGGCCGGGTTCCGCGTGGAATTTTTGCCGGTGCCGGTGATCCTGGCGTCTCGCCCCAGCCGAATTCACGTCCTGCCGGACACCTGGCGGTGGTTTCGCTGGTTGCGGCAGTCGCGGCAGCGCACGCGTCCGCCGACGGCGGATGTGGTTCCGCTCCCGACCTGACGATGTCGCGATCATGGTCTGTCCAGTTCCTTGCGCGCTGCCCATGGCGGTCGTGGCTGCTTGCCGCGTTGCGGCTGTGCCTCGTCGGTCTGCTGCTCGGGTGGCTCTACGGTTGGGCCGGCCCCAGGCTGTATCCGCCGGAGACGCGCTTCGGCTTTGGCTGGGGCATGGTGCATGGCGCCTGCATGCCCATGGCCCTGCCCGCGCTGCTCATGGGCAAAGACGTGGATATCTACTCAATGCGCAATGTTAGCCGCGGCTACAAGCTGGGCTACATCGTTGGCATCAATCTCTGCGGCCTGGTGTTTTTCGGCGGCGCGTTCTGGCGTCCCCGCTGGAGACCTTCCGCGCCCCGCGATGCCATTCAGAACCACCAACTGCGATAAATCTCGATGACGTCGAGGTTGCCTCCGGCCCAATACCGGTTGGCGGGCAGTGAGAAGGTGCGGGTGGCGGCGGCGTAAGCAAGGCGGGCGGGGCGTGCCGGGTCGTTGGGGTCGTACGCCAGGAAGGTGGTTTGTTGCCCGTGCAGTTCCGCGTCAAACAGCAGCATCCCATGGTTGATGGTCAGCTGCGGGAAGCGGACCAGGTGAACAATGGGGGGGAACCCCGCCGTCAACCTGACCTGCAACCGCTCCGCCGTGCGCGCCTGGTGCCGGCGCGAAAGGGGAAACACCATCCGCCAGTGGCTCCGCAGCACGTAGGATCGCCACGCGCCGCCGCACGCGGCCTTGAGCCATTTTTCGCCGATTCGGCTGAACGCCCGCAGCCCTTCGCAGCCGGGGAACTGCACGCGCCGCTCGGATGCACACGGTATCCGAGGGTTGCGGGAAATGACCTGGCGGATTCGAGCGCGACATTCCGCTTCCGGCAGTGACGGAAGGTCGGGTTGAAACTCGGCGTGGTAAAGAAACTGACGTGCCGCGCGCGCCAGGACGAAGCACCGCAGCGTGTAATCAGGACGGGGCACCCGCGCCGTCAGCTTGGGACGTCCGCCCGGCAAATCGAAGCGGTATTCACACACCAGCTCATTGGCGAAGGCGAACGTGTCCCGCTCGAACTGGAAGCGGCGGGGTGGCGGATGGAGGCGGGGCCATAATCCGGTAGGGCAAGGCTCTGACGAGCCGTTTAAACCCGACGGTGTGAACGGCTCGCGAGGACGTGTCGGCGAGCTCACGTCGAGCGGCTCGCCCCACCGGGCAAGGCAAATCAGGACACTACCCGGATGGATCGGCGCTTGCAGCATTCGGAATCGGCCGGCAGGCTAAGTCCACTTAACCCCGGTGACAACGCTTTACGAACGCTGGCGCAGTGCGGCTCGCGGACATCGGAACGAGTTCGCGCTGCGGGACCTGTCCACGGGCGGTTGTTGGACCTTCGGTGAACTGGCGACCGCTGCGGCTGCGTACGCCAACGAAGCCGGCCCGGTGGCCTTTCCGCAAGGAACGGGCGCGGAGTTCATCTTCACCGTGCTCCGCGCCTGGCGGGACGGCCAGATCGTCTGCCCGTTGGAGCCCGGCCAGCCACGCCCCGAAGTCCCCTGCCCGCCCGCGCTGATCGTCCACCTCAAGACCACTTCCGCCACCACCGGCAAGCCGCGCCTGATCGCCTTCACGTCGGAGCAACTCGCGGCCGACGCGGCGAGCCTCGTGGGCACGATGGGACTGCGACCCGACTGGCCGAACCTCGGCGTCATTTCCCTCGCACATTCGTATGGCTTCTCCAACCTCGTCACGCCGCTTTTGCTCCACGGCATCCCGCTGATTCTTGGCCCGTCACCGCTGCCCGAAGCCGTCCGCCTGACCACTCGTAGCGCCGCCGCGCTAACGCTTCCAGCCGTGCCCGCACTCTGGCGGGCCTGGCATGAAGCGAAGGCCATTCCGCCCAACATCCGCCTCGCCATTTCGGCGGGCGCCCCGCTCCCGACCGCCCTCGAACATGCGGTGTTCGACGCCACCGGGATCAAAATCCACAATTTCTACGGTGCCAGCGAGTGTGGCGGCATCGCCTACGACCACACCAACACACCGAGATCTGACGGTTCCCTCGCCGGTACGCCGGTGGCGAACGTCTCGCTGGCGGTGGCGGAAACCGGATGCCTCGAAATCCGTGGCGCCAACGTGGCCCAAGGCTACTGGCCGGAAGCGGCGCCCGGGCTGGGCGACGGCGTCTTCTGCACGAGCGACCTGGCCGCCATCCGCGACGGCCAGGTCTTTCTGCTCGGCCGCGCCGGCGACCTGATCAACGTGGCGGGACGCAAAGTGGCGCCAGAGACGATCGAGAACGCTCTGCTTGAGCATCCGTTGGTGCGCGAAGCGGCCGTACTCGGCGTGCCGGTGGAGGGTGGACGCGAAGAGGCTATCGCCGCCGTCGTCGTTTCCCGCCAACCGGTGAAAGAGAGCCAACTGCGGCAGTTCCTGCTCGAACGCCTGCCCGCCTGGCAGGTGCCGCGCACCTGGCACTTCCGCCAGACCCCGTTGTCGAATGAGCGAGGCAAAACCTCGCGGGCCGAGTGGCGCAAACTGTTGGCCAAATAAGGTCCTCTTCAACCGCCGGACCGCGATTTGAAATGGGATACGCTGGGAATCTACCGCGTTACGGCGCCACCCGGCTCCAAATGGCGGCCCGCAATCCCGCGCTGACGCCTCCAAGCACCAGTGTCGCCGTCAGCAGAACTCGGCCGTTCAGCGTGACCTCCCCTTCCGCCTGGATCAGCGGTCCGAGCCGTCCGGTGATGCGCGCCGTGAGTTGGATCGTGTCACCCGGTTGCGCCGAGCCCGTTATCTTGGCGGCGCGGATGGCGGTCAGTTTCAACCCGTCGAGTGGGCCGATTTCAGGGTCGGTCTGCGCCACGATGCCGGCGAGTTGCGCCGCGGCTTCCACCAGCAGTACTCCGGGCATCAGCGGCTCGCCCGGGAAATGGCCGCGCAGGAACGGCTCGTCACCGCGAACCCGATATTCGCCCACGCCTTCCCGGCCCGGGGTCAGGCTCAGGAGCCGGTCCACAAAACGAAACTCCGGTCCATGCGGTAGCAATTGCAGCGCCGCGGCGAGGTCCACGGGGGCGCTCATGGCGACAGCGGTTTGACCACGGTGAAACCGGCCTCCACCGCCGGCTTGAAGATGTCAGCCGGGAAATCCGCGTTCAGCGTCGCCTTGCGAAAATCGTTGCGCATTCGGGAACCGTCGGGGAATTCCAGTTCGTTGGCCAGCAGCGCGAAGTTGGTTTGAGCCAGCGTGACCCGGATCACGGGCATCACGCGTCGCGCGGAGGCACTGGCCGGTTGCAGTTCGAGCAGCCAGGCGTCGTTCGTAGCGTGCAGGGTCAACAGCCGGAAACGCGCGCCGAAATCAGCGCGGTTCCGGGGGAAACCCGCATCCAACAGACCGAGTGCCTCGCCCAGAGGTCCTGATTTGGCGCCGGTCAGCGGGTATTGCTCCACGCGTTTCAGCCGCGGGTAAATCACCTGCAACTGCTCATCGTCCCGGACGGCGATGGTCTGGGCGGGGTTGCCCAGTTCCCAGCGAAAATGGTTGGGCCGGGCGAACCAGACGTGGCCGGTGGAAACCAGCGGCTGGTTCAGCACCTTGAGCCAGCGCGTCTGGACGAAATCCGCCGACCACGTGGACATGTTCGTCTGGGCCGAGAGCCAGGCCGCGATCACGGAGTTCGTGTCGGCGGCGCGCGCCGGCAAGGCCGCCAGCAGCAGCGCTAGCAGCGCGCCGACGAAGAAACTGCAAATGCGGACGTTGCGTGGTTTTGTCATGACCGTTGCGTTCCGTCCTTCGGCCAGACGGGCACGAAGTGGTACCATTGGTCGGCATGCTGGCGGATCGCCGGCTCAAAGGCACGCATGATTTCCGCCGTCAGCCGCCGTCGCGCTTCGCGATCGCCGAGCGCCGGACGGTCGTAGGCGATCTCCGGCAGCACATGCGCGGCGTAGCCCTTGCCGTCGGCCACAATGTAAACCGGCACCAGGGCGCAACCCGCGGCCCGGGCCAGCTCCGCCGGAGCGATCGAAGCCTGAAACGGACGACCGAACAGCTCCACGGTCACGGCGGAGGCGGGTGGCGGCCGGTCCATCAGTAACGCCACAATCGCGCCGTCTCGCAGGCGCTTGATCACTTCCACAAACGCAAAAGCGTCCTGCCCGACCACGAGCGTCTCGATGCCCCACCGCGCGCGGGCCTGCTGACGCAACTCGGTGAAGCCGCGGCCGGGCTCGGGCTGGGTGAGCACCAGCAACCGCACGCCCTTCTGGCCCAGTAGAAAACCACCGGTTTCCCAGTTGCCAAGATGGGGCGTCACCAGCAGCACCCCCTGCCGCCGCGAGAGCGCGCCCACGAAGATTTCATAACCGCTCCAGCGCGACAGCGCGATCTCGGTGGAGGCGCCGCTCTCGTGCCGCAACAACTCGATGATCTTCACGACAAAGTTCGCCAGCAGTTTGCGGGCGGCGGACCGCGCCTGCCTTCGATCGTCCGCGACCACCGGCAGCAGATTCTCCTCGACCACGCGGAACCGCTCCGGACGAAACAACCGGTAGGCCAGCGCCACGAAAAAACCGAGCCCGCGGCCCGCACTTCGCGGCATCCCACGGACGGCGAAAAGCCCCAACCGCCAAAGCTTCGGCCCATAGGTGGCCGAGGGGCGTGCCAGGCGACCCACGTTTTCACCCACCAACCGCTCCGTGGCGTTGCAGCACACCCACCAGGCCGGCAGCAGATAGACGGCGATGAGCATGTTCGCGCCGATGCCGACGGCGCAAACCCGGCCCAGGCTGGCCATGCCCGCATTGCTGGACCAGGCCAGCGAGCCGAAGCCCACCACGGCCGTCCCGCCGCAGAGCAGCAGTGCGCGACCGATCGAGCGGCGCACCGCGCGCACGTCGCCCCCGTGGCGACGCAGGGCCAGTTGCATGAAAATGCCGTAGTCCACGCCGGTGCCGAGCATGAGCGGCAGCGCCATCAGGTTGAGCAGATTCCACGACCAGCCGGCCAACGCCATGAGCGCCGCCAGGCACAGCGCGCTCAGCAACAGCACCGCCAGGCCGAGCAGCACTTCGACGGCGCGCCGAAAGGCCAGCCCGAGCGAAACCAGCACGAGCAGGACCATGGGCAGCAGCACCAGCCACATACGTTCCTGCACGCGTCTCAGGGTGGTGGTGCCCAACAGTTCCCAGCCCGACAACAAGACTCCATCGGCGGCCATGCGCCCGGACAAATCCGCCAGGGCCACCAGCGCAACGCGATTCGCAGGCGGCTGCACGAGGCCCATCGCGAACCATTCGTTGGTGGAGCGCGCCACGAACTGCTTGAGAATCCACCGACTCAGGTCGTTCGTCGGCCAGACCACGCCCGTGCTTTCGCCCGTGCGCGCCCAGGCGCGGACGAGTTCGTCCGTCAGGAAAAGCGCGTTCGTGGCAAAGCCCGCCCGCGCCGCGGCCTCGCGCATCAAGGGCCCACGTGTGCCCAGCACGCGGGCGGTGGCGCGATTTGCCATCTGGTTCTCCGGGTTTGGCCACAGCGCCACTGGCAGCAAGGAGCCGCTGATGATGTGGTTTGACTGCGCCTGCTGCAGCCACGACTCAGCTTTGGTCAGCCGCTCGCCGACCGCGCTCTCGTTCGGTCCCGCGACGACCACCCAGAGCGGGTCTTTCGGCAGGCCCAACGCAGCCGTGACTTCCTGCAACGCCGTCTCCGCTCCGGCCGATGGCGGACGGAGCGCGTTCGCGGTCCGATCCAGGCGGGGAAACCGCACGCACAGCACTGCGCCGGCGAGAATAATCAGGAACACCGTTGCTCCCAGCGCGAGGCGGGACGAGGCTGCCCCCGCGCCCGCCGCCGGCGCAGCGAGCGTTTGCGGGGGCGGCAGCAGAAAAGTCCACCACGCCGGGCGGGTGTAACCGACGGGCGGTTTCCGCCGTTCGCGAAACAGCGGCGGCAGATAGAGCATCACCATCACCAGCGCGGCCAGCGCCACCCCGATGGCCACCAGCGAACCCAGTTGCGCGAGCCCGGGCAGGCCGCCCAGGTTCAGCACCAGAAACGCGGCAATCGTCGTGATCGCCGCCCAGAGAATGCTCGGCGCGATGGCGCGGCGGATTTCCGGCACCGACAATTGCGGATGCGACAGTGCTTCCTGGTAATGCACCACGGCGTAGTCCACGGCCAGGCCCAGCAGCACGGCCGCGAAGCCCAGGCTCACCACGCCGATGGACCCCAGCAGCAGGCCACCCAGCCCGACCGTGGCCACGAGGATCATGGCCAGCAGCGCCAGCAACCAGAGCATCGGCAGCCAGCGGCGGTGCGTCAACCAGAACAGCAGCGCGATGATCAACGCGGTGCCTGTCACGGAACCGCTCAAATCCCGTTGCATGGCGGCGGCGATCTCCGAAACAAACACCGGCCGCCCCGTGTAGCGCAGCGTCACTCCCGCCCCGTCACTGGCGTTGGTGCGCACGCCGCCGACCGCAGCCTGCACCGACTTCAACCATTCTGAACATTCGCGGTAATTCCCCAACTCCGTTCGCGCCTGCACATAAATCACGCGGAAAGTCCCATCCGCCGAGGCGAAGCCTTGATTCGGCGAAGTGAAACCTGCCCCGCCCAGCGTGTTTCCAGGAAGCTGCGTCAAGCCAAACGGATCGTAACTGAGCCGTGCGATTTCGGCGGGCGACATCGAGGTGGCAAGCTGGTCGCGCGCTTCCCTCGCCACTGCGGCGAGCCGGTCCGGTGCCAGCCGGTTCGTGAGTTCCGCAAACGGCGCAGGCGGCTGGTTCAGCCAGAGGTAGGCAATGAACTCCACCATGTCCTCCGGGTGCTCCAGCCACGGTGGCTGCCAGACCACGCTGGCGACGAGGTTGGTTTCGCGACGTAGCGCCTCGGCGAGCCGGCGCGCGGCCGTCTCGGCGGATTCCGCGTCCGCCGCCCGCACCGTGAGGATCAGCTCGCGCGCGTTGGTGAAGTGTTTCTGGTAAAGCTGAAGCCCGCGCACCACCGGGATCCCGCCGGGCAGTAGGTTTAGCACCTCGGTGTCCAGGCGCACCCGCCACAGCCCGGCGGCCAGCGGCACCGCCAGCAATGCCCACCACCAGCGACCAAGCCAGCGAGTCATGGTGTGAAGTAACCCTCGAGCGCTTCGCCTGTGGCCGGATTTGCCAGGCGCCAGCCCGCCGGCTCCGGCCACGCAAACTGCCAGCCGCCACCCGGTGCCCGGCCCGCGAGAGCCTCCGCCAACGCAATCCAGACGAACCGCGCGGGCGGCTGGCCCAGCCCGTGGAAGTACCGCCGTGTCGGGGGCAACTCCAACGCCCAGGCGCCAGCCTGCGAATGGGCGGTGACGAGCGTAAATGGCGGCTTGGCAAACTGGACGAAACAAGCCCCGTCCCCACGGATGGCGACGATGAGTTCGCCGGCCACGCCAGACGCACCACGCGCGGAAGTCCACACCGCCTGCCCCTGGCGCACCCTCCATCCGGTGGCCTGCAAATCCACCGGCGGGAGCGAAGGGGTCGTGCGACACGCCGGCAGGAGCGCGGCCAGCAGGAGGGATGGAATCAAGGCGGGTCTCAAGCGGGCAATGAAACGGATTCGACTTCAACTGGCGCTTCGAAGCGGATGCGCGGGACCAGCGGCCCGCGAGCAGGCAACTGGATCAGCGCCAGCAACACCGCCCGGCACCCGCGCAGGCTTCCGCCAGCATTGAATTCCGGATCGCTCATGACGGGGTGCAGATTAGGAGCCCGTCGTGGATGAGGCAAGACGGGAACCTCGTTCGGTGGCTGCCCGACCGCTGGGCGGGCAGTTGGAACATGGCGTCGTGGCCCGGCGGTCCACGACCCACCATCGGCGTTCCCGCTGCGGCTGGTTTTCGATACGGCCATTCAAATCAGGACAGCGCCGGCTGCCGAGCGCGCTTTACAAACCGCCAGCATTTTTCCAGGATGCAGCGTCATGAATTCCACCGTGTGTCCCCTGCCCCGCGCCGGCAGCGCTGTTTCCCCGTCCCGGCTGACCCGCCGCCAATTCCTCGCCCGTGCCACCACCGCCGCCGTGGCACCGCTGATCGTCGCTCCGGCCGTGTTGGGTCGCGCCGGCGCCACCGCCCCCAACAGCCGGGTTGTGCTCGGCGCCATCGGCGTCGGCAACCGCGCCATGTACACATTGCCGAATTTCCTGGCGCTCGCCCAAATCCAATACGCCGCCGTCTCGGACGCGCGGGCGGACCGCCTGAAAGCGGCAAAAACCGCGATCGACACGCACTATCGCAATGCGGACTGCCGCGCTTTCCCTGATTTCCGCGAGTTGCTCGCCCAGCCGGACATTGACGCGGTTTACATCGCCACCGGCAACCGCTGGCACGCGATGGCCTCGATGTTCGCCGCCCGTGCCGGCAAGGACATTTACTGCGAAAAACCGATCAGCCTCACGATCCGCGAAGGCCGCCAACTCGTGGACATGTGCCGCCGGCAAGGTGCGATTTACCAGGCCGGGACCCAACGCCGTTCGACCGAGTCCTACCAGTTCGCGCGTGAAATCGTGCGGCAAGGCCGGATCGGCCGGGTGCATACTGTCGAGATGCAGGTGTGGACCGGCGGCGTGGTACCGCACCAAAAGGCGACGCCGGTGCCGGCGGGCTGGGATTACGATGAATGGCTGGGGCCGGTGGCGTGGCGACCGTTCGTGCCCGGGCGAGTCAACGACTGGCCCTACTTCTGGGACACCGGCGAGGGCATGCACACGGACATGGGCACGCATTACACCGACCAGATGCAGTGGGTGTTGAACACGGACGACACCGGTCCGCTCGAGTTCGAAACCAGCGACATGGTCTGGCCGGACCCGGCGAAGTACATGAGTGAAACCGCCCTCTCCGGCACATTCCGCTGCCGCTATGCCAACGGCGTCCAGGGGATCCTCTACCAGCGAAAAGGTTTCTCCGACCGCTACATCCGTTACATCGGCGACGCAGGCTGGATTCAAGTGGACGACGACACCGATCTCGTCACGGCGGAACCCAAGTCCATCCTCCAGACCAAGGAGGCCGGCGGCCTGAGTTGGTCCAACGCGACCTCCCACATTCTCAACCTGCTCGATGGCATCCGCACGCGCCGGCCCACGCTGTGCAACCCGGAGGTCGGCCACCGCGCGCAGAGCATTGTGCAGTGCATGACCATCAGCGCCCGGCTCAACCGGAAGCTCAAATGGGACCCGGTGAAGGAACGCTTCGACGCCGAGGAAGCCAACCGGATGTTGTATCGCGAACCGCGCGCCCCCTGGCGGGTGGTGTGATGACGGGAACCGAAACCCTCAACCAATTCCACGATGAAATCCAATCTCCTGACTTCGCTGTTCCTGCTGGTTCTCGCCGCCGCGCCGCTCACGGTCACGGCCGATTCCGCGAGCGCCACGCTCGAAAACCTGCGTCATTACGAGTCCGGCGCCGACGCCACGCCGCTGCGCCGTTACGAGCAACTGGTCGCGGAATCCGTCAACGACGACGCCCGGCGCAAGGCGGTGGAAACCGACCTGGTGAGCGTTCTGGCGGGTGATTCGACCTTTGAGGCGAAGCGCTTTGCTTGTGTGAGCCTCGCGACCATCGGCAGCGAGGTGGCCGTGTCCGGGCTGGCGGCCTTGTTGCAGGAGGAACCGACCGTCGGCGTCGCCTGCGCCGCCCTCGCGCAAATCCCCTCATCTTCCGCCAGCGCCGCTCTGCGCCAGGCCCTGAACACGACAACCGGCCGGGCGCAGGCCCAAGTCGCCCACGCACTCGGAGTCCGCAAGGACACCGCCGCCGTGAACCAACTCGCCCGGCTGGCCCGCGCGAACAACCCCACCGTCGCCGAGGCCGCAGTCATTGCACTCGGCGAGATCGCTTCGCCCGAGGCCCGGCGGAACCTCGCGACCCTCCGGCATCAGCCTTCCCCGGTCCTGAGCCGGGCCGTCGCCGCCGCTTCACTGGGACTGGCCGCCGACCTCGCCGCCCAAGGCCAGGCCCCAGCCGCCACCGGCATCTACCTTGACCTGCTGGCGCCAACCTGGCCCAAGGACGTCCGGCGCGGCGCCTTCCTCGGCCTGCTGCGGCAGGACCATGACGGCGGAGAACGGCGGATCATCGCAGCGCTGCAGGGCGGTGACGCGGCGTTGAAGCCGGCGGCCATCGCCGCCATGACGGGGATCCAGGGAACCAACGCCTCGCAACGATTCGCGGCGGAGCTGCCGAAGCTCCCGCCGACCGAGCAGGCGCTGCTGATTGAATCGCTGGCCGAACGCCGTGATCCCGGGGCGCGCAGGGCGGTCCTCCAGCAATTGACGAATCTGGACACTTCCGTGCGGCTGGCGACGATCGCGGCGCTCGGGCGGAACGATGACGCCATGACGGTGCCCATCCTGGCGCGCGCGTTGGCCGGGTCCGACGCCGCGGAAACGCAGGCGATCGAACGCGCCCTGATCGGGCTGCCCGCGGACGAGGCGGTGGAGCGCGCCTTGATCGCGCAGTTGCGCAATGGCATGACAGGTCCGACGACACCGATTCTGTCGGCGCTCGTTCGCCGCGGCAGCCCGCTGGCGGTGCCGGTGATCATCGCGGAAACTGCCAGCGCAGATACGCTCACCGCCCGGCTCGCCTTTCAAGGGCTGGGCCGGCTCGCGGGCGCGAACGAGGCGGAGGCCGCGGTCAAAGCGCTGGTGAACCTGCATTCCGCGGACGCCCGTGCCGAGGCCGAAACCGCCGTTGGCCAGGTGCTGGCACGCGTTGCCAACCCCGCCCGCCGATCCACCATGGTTCTCGCGGCCCTGGGCCAGGCCGGCAATGCCGACGTGCGCGGCTCGTTGCTGCGACTGCTGCCGGCGTGCGGCGACGCCGTCGCCCTCGCGGCGCTGAAGACCGCCATAACGGACGGCGATCCGGCCGTGCGCGAAGCGGCCACCCGCTCCCTGGCCGACTGGCCGGACCTGCAGGCATGGGACCAGCTCACGGCACTTTACAACCAAACCGACAGCGAACCTTATCGCGTGCTGGCGCTGCGGGGCCTGGCGCGGCTGTCCGCGGAGGAAAACGCGCATCCCGACGCCGCGCTCGTCGAACGCTATCGTCAGTTGCTGGCGGGCGCGAGGAGTGATGACGACCGCAAGCTGGTGCTGGGCGCGCTGGGGGGCGCGGCGCATCCCGAGGCATTGAAGCTGGCGGTGGAACTGCTGGCGAAACCCGGGGTTCATGCGGAAGCGGCCCTCGCCGTCCGCAAGCTGGCCGAGGCGTTGAAAGCGGCCCACCCCGAGGCGGCGGCTGAGGCGCTGAAGCAACTTGACCGTCGGTGAGCCCACGGAATCCGGCAGCGTGCCGCCAGCGCGGAGCGACCGCGGTCAGCCGACGAACTTGCGGGCGATGAGGCTGGCGTTGTGGCCGCCGAAGCCGAACGAATTGTTCACGATCGCCTCGACCGTCAGTTCCCGCGCGGTGTTCGGCACATAATCGAGATCGCACTGCGGGTCCGGAGTCTCGAGGTTGATCGTGGGCGGCACGATGCCGGACTGGATCGCCTTCACGCAAACCGCCATTTCCACGGAGCCGGCGGCGCCGAGCATGTGGCCCGTGGCGCCCTTGGTGGAACTCACCGCCAGGCGGCGGGCGTGGTCGCCAAACACCGTCTTGATCGCCTGCGTTTCACAGATGTCACCCTGCGGCGTGGCGGTGCCGTGGGCGTTGATGTAGGAAATCTGTTCCGGGTTCATCCGGGCGGAACGCAGGGCCATGCGCATGCAGCGCGCCGCGCCTTCGCCGCCCGGTGAGGGCGCGGTCATGTGGTGGGCGTCGGCGGTGTTGCCGTAGCCGACCACTTCGCAATAAATCCGCGCCCCGCGCGCCCGGGCGTATTCGAGTTCCTCCAGGACCACGACCCCGGCGCCCTCGCCCATGACGAAGCCGTCGCGGCCCAAATCAAATGGCCGGGAGGCGCGCTGCGGTTCCGCATTGCGCGTGCTCATCGCCCTCATCGCACAGAACCCGCCGATCCCCAGCGGCGTGATGGTGGCCTCGCTGCCGCCGGCGAACATCACCTGCGCGTCCCCCATCTTGAGCGTGCGCCAGGCCTCGCCGATGGCATGCGACGCGGTCGCGCAGGCGGAGCAGGTGGCGAGGTTGGGTCCGCGCAGCTCGTAGTACATCGAGAACAGGCCGGAGGCCATGTTCAGGATCAGCATCGGGATCATGAACGGCGAGAGCCGGCCCGGTCCGCGTTCGAGAAGAATCTGGTGCTGCTGCTCGGTCGTGTTGAGTCCGCCGATGCCGGAGCCGATGAAGACGCCGATCTCGTCGCGGTTCACACGAGCAAGATCGAGACCGGAGTCAAGAATGGCCTGGTGCCCGGCCATGACGGCGAACTTGGTGAACCGGTCGGACCGCCGCTCGTCCTTGGGCGACGGGAAGGCGGGCACGGCGTTGAACTCCTTGATCTGGGCGGCGACCTGCGTATCAAAACCCGACGGGTCAAACAACGTGATGCGCTCCACGCCACACCGCCCCGCGATGAGATTTTGCCACAGGGTATTCACGTCGAGGCCCAGCGGGGAAACCACGCCCAGGCCGGTGATTACCACGCGACGGTCGGCACAAGAATCGCTCATCATAAAGGGGGCCGGAAACACCGCGGGGCAGCTCATCGCCGAATGCGCGCCGCGGCTGCCCCGAGGACCGTGACCAGGTTACTTCTGGGTCGCTTCCTCAATGTACTTGGTGACATCGCCAACGCTCTGAAGCTTCTCGGCCTCCTCGTCGGGGATTTCCTTGCCAAACTCCTCTTCCAAGGCCATGACCAATTCCACCGTGTCGAGCGAATCGGCCCCCAGGTCCTCGATGAACCGCGCTTCCGGCGTCACCTGATCCACATTGACGCCGAGCTGTTCGACGATGATGTCCTTGACTCGTTGCTCGATCGTTTTTTCTGCTGCCATTGGTTTCTCCAGTTTGATGGTTTGTTTTTCGTGTGTCTAAGCGACGTGCCGGAGGGCGTCAAGCCCTGATTGGCGAATTTTCCCAAGCGGGCGCTGCCCCTGCCTGCCGCAGTATTTCACATCACCATGCCGCCGTCCACCACCAGCACCTGGCCGGTGACGTACTTCGCGCCCGGTCCCGCCAGGAACAACGCCGCCTGGGCGATGTCCTCCGCTTCGCCGAACCTCCCCAGCGGAATCTGGCGCAGCACGCCCGCCTTCAGTTCCTCCGTCAACCCAGCGGTCATGTCCGTGGTGATGAACCCCGGCGCCAGCGCGTTGACGGTGATCCCGCGCGAGGCCAGCTCGCGGGCCACGGACTTCGTGAAACCGATCAGCCCGGCCTTGCTGGCCGCGTAGTTGCATTGTCCGGCATTGCCGATCAGCCCGATGACCGAGGCCACGTTGATGATGCGGCCGGAGCGCTGCTTGACGAACGCCCGCGTGAAGGCCTTGGTGAAGGCAAACGCGCCCCGGAGATTCGTGTTGAGCACCGTGTCCCAGTCCTCTTCGCTCATTCGCATGAGCAGACCGTCCCGGGTGACTCCGGCGTTGTTCACCAAAATGTCCACGCGGCCCGTCTCGGCCAGAATCGCCGTCGCCGACGCGCCAACGGCCACCGGGTCCGCGACGTCCACGGCGTGCGCCCAGGCGCGCCGGCCCAGCGCGCGCACCTCGGCGGCCGCCTTTTCCGCGTTCTCCACCGTGCGCGAAACGCAGACGACATCCGCACCCTCGTCGGCAAATCGCAGCGCAATCGCGCGGCCGATGCCGCGTCCGGCACCCGTCACGACCGCCACCTGGCTGGCAAGCTGGTCCATTGAGCCGATACTTGTCGTGGGTTCGCCGCGGCTTGTCAACACTACCTATGCCGTGGGTGGACGAGATAAAAGAGGGTTTTGGCATTTTTCCTTGTTTTTGGCCCGAATATTGTAGTATTATTACTACAATATGAAAACGACCTCGTCCGATTACCCAAACCTGGAACACCGACGCCAAGCCCTCCTGGAACAGCTGGCCGATTTGCGCGAGTTGCGCCGAGGCTCCCTCA
>Ga0187861_10000652_pt1 | contig 39633 bp, 33 predicted proteins | sample June2016WEW_10_1_3_FD_132986 | JGI IMG/M metagenome (GOLD analysis project Ga0187861, IMG submission 132986) | Peatland microbial communities from SPRUCE experiment site at the Marcell Experimental Forest, Minnesota, USA - June2016WEW_10_100 | ecosystem: Environmental > Terrestrial > Soil >...
CAGGCCCGCTGACTGCGTTGCTCGCTCCTCACATACTACCCGGTATGCTCGTCGCTCGCGCCTTGCCAGCGGGCCTGGGGGCCTGCAGCGAAGTGCGTCACTTATTTTGTCACAGGCCCTAAGGCTTCTCCAGAGTTCCGGGAAATTTCACCTTCGTCTATTAGTCCCTCTGACCGATGATAGTCACGCTGCCGACGCCGCTCCCCGGATTCATGCCGTGATTGTGAGTCATGCCCAGCGTCGGATTCTTGCGCTGGCGCGGTCCCGCTTTGCCCTGCATTTGTTTGTAAATCTCATAGATCATGCGCAGGCCGGTCGCGCCGAGAGGGTGCCCGAAACATTTCAGGCCGCCGTCGGGATTGACCGCCAGCTTGCCGTTCAGCTCAAAGGCGCCGGCTTCGATATACTCTTTTGCCTTGCCGCGCGCTTTTGCCAAGGTCGTTTCGCGCTGAAGTGTCCACAAAGCGAATTTTGTTTTGGAGAGATTCCTATGCGGATTTCGAAACCGGCAAGAAGGTCAGTGCGTCACGGGCGCTGTTCCTGCCTGGTTGGGATTTGTGCCAAAGGAGATGCGCGGCCGGACATCATGAGCGCTTTCGCCTGGGGCATTGCTTCCAGAGCTTTCATAACCTGTGGATCCGCCTGAATGCCGATTTTGAAGGCCTCCTTGATGCCGAAAGAAGTTATGCAAGTGTCCTGTTTGATCCGCCTTTTTATAAAATCGAGATTCGTCTCGATTTCCCGTTCAGAAAAATCGATATTGCGGTCATGAAGAAATTGTCTGAAATCCGAGAGGATGGCGTCGGTGACTTCGATGCCGGGCAAAGATTCCGAATTTTTTTCCGGCCGAAGCGACTTTTCCCGGTTTTTATCCTCCGATCGGGAAATTCCTGCATCCGGCGCGTCATTCCGTAGGAGACGGCGTCCAAACTGGAAAAAGACATCTTTGGAAGCGAGCATCGCCTCGAATCGATTGGCCTTGCGCGCCGGCTCGACAATGTCGGGAGTGATTCCTCCACCGCCGTATACTTCACGCTTGGCATCCGTAAAGCGGACTTGCCGTGCGTCGTTGTTTTTCGCGGGCGCATCATCGGAATTCAGGAAATAATACTCAAGACTCGAGCCGGAGTAATCACGCTGGATCAACCTTCCACTGGGCGTGTAATACTTGGCTGTTGTGAGCGTCATGCCTGTGTTGTCTTCCAGGGTATATACAGTCTGTACCAAACCTTTGCCGAAACTTCTTTCTCCCACGATAAGAGCGCGATCGTGGTCCTGTAACGCACCTGCCACGATCTCGGAAGCGCTGGCAGTCTGGTGATTGATCAGAACCACCACAGGGATTTGAATTTTCCCTTCGCGCAATACCTTATAGGATTTGGTTGATGATTCCAGTCGACCTTTGGTGGATACGATAAGCGCTCCTCGGTGCAGAAAGAAATCCGAAATTTCAATCGCTTGATTCAACAGGCCGCCGGGATTATCCCTGAGATCAAGAATAAGACCTGATAAACCCTTCAACCGGTCCAATCCTGAATTCAGCTCCTCAGCGGTATTTTCAGAAAACTTTTCGATTTTCACATAGCCGATCCCCGGCTTCAGTTCGAATGCATAAGGAATGGTGGTCAGCGGTATTTCATCCCGCTCGATCGTGACGTGAAGAGGGTTCCGAACGCCGGGCCGCTCAAGGACAATATCTACCGAAGTACCGCGCGGCCCCTTGAGATGGTTCACAACCTCGTCCGTCGTCCAGTTATCTATCGGCTCGCCTCCAATGTGGGTGATCACGTCGCCCAAGCGCAATCCCTTTCGTTCGGCAGGCGTACCGGCGATAGGATGGTCCACAATGACGTGTCGTCCACGGTTTACCAGAAGCGCATGAAGTTGGATTCCCAGGCCATAATAGACGCTATGCTGGTCTTCTCGAAGCTTGGCGAAATCCTTCGGGTCCAGAAAATTCGAATGCGGGTCCAGCCTATGGAGCATGCGCCTGATTGCGCTATAAACCAATTTATTAGAGCCGACCTCTTCCACATAGGTTTGCTGGATTACCTGCAGAGCTTCGGTAAAGTTGGCTAAGAACTCGTTCGGCGGCTTTGAATCGGCCACGGCCGATGTCACGCCGGAGTGGCTTACCAGCATCCAACAGATGGGGGAGGACAAAAGCACGGTCAGAGCCAACAATATAAGGAATCTATTTTTCATTGGGATCTGCCTCCAATGACGAGTTCCCGGCTCAATGCGGTTTATAGTTCGAGCACATAAAAGTAATTTTATACCGATCGACCTTTTTTCGCTTCAATGAATATTTCGCAGAATGCAGCCTGCAGTTTTCAAACCGAAAAACGCCACGGATTCCACGGATTTCACTGATTTAAATCTGTGGAATCCGTGGCGTTTTTCAATGCACGGTGACGAGGAGTCCGAGATCTTCCAGCAGTTTCTTTATTGAGCGGATTTTTTCATCCGAGGGCGGCTCTGCTTCCAGAACTACTTTGCTGTCATCGATCCTCTGGTATTTCATAGCGCCCAGGTTGTGATACGGTAAGAGTTGTACAATCGTTACGGCATCTCCCAGAGATCTGCAAAACTTTCCCGTCTCGATGATGTTCTCCTCCGAGTCATTGAAGTCCGGGATCACAGGTATGCGGATCTGCATTTTTCCGCCGGATTTTGCGATGTATTGAGCATTCTGCAGAATAAGTTCGTTGGACACGCCTGTTGCTACCCTGTGTTGCTCGGAATCCATGTGCTTTAAATCATAAAGAAACAGATCCGTATAAGGCAACACGGCTTCCATAACCTTGGTTTGAACACATCCCGTTGTATCAATGGCTGTGTGAATATCCCGCGCTTTCAAGGCTTTTGCCAATTGCAGAATGAACTCCGGCTGAGATAAGGGCTCACCGCCGGAAAGCGTAACGCCGCCGCCGGACTGTTCATAAAAAGGAATGTCCTTGCTGACGCGCATCACGAGTTCTTCTACAGTGTAGTCCGTGCCGCACATGGACAATGCTTTATAGCGACAAGCGGCGGCGCAGTCTCCGCAGTTGTCACAGGCGGAGCGGTCAATGTGAATGTGCCGGATTTCTTCTTGTGCCGCCGGCTTGCGAGTCAATCTGCCCGGAGTGATCACCCCTTTAGCACAAGCGCTGAGACACTTCCCACAATCAGCCACCCCAACACATCTCATCGATATCCAGCTAACCTGTGCATGAAATTCCTGAGATTCGGGACTGTGACACCAGGGACAACGCAGCGGACATCCTTTAAGGAAAACGGTTGTTCGGATACCAGGACCATCCTGTACAGAAAAACCCTGTACGTCATAGACCTTCCCGGTTAATTCTTTTTCCATATTCCCACAGATGGCTTCAGGCTTCTCAAAAATTCAATTCAGTCCGCCGGATAATATCGTCCTGGCTGGCCTTGTATAGTTCCACGAAATAAGCGCTGAAACCGGCGATTCTTACCACGAGATCCCTGTATTCTTCCGGGTGTTCTTGCGCTCTTCTCAATACTTTGCTGCTGACGATATTAAACTGCATCTCCATGCCGCCCAGAGAGAAATAGGTTTTGATCAAATCAATAAGTTTTTCTTTTCCTGTTTCATTGCTCAGGGCCGTGGGATGAAACTTCATGTTCAGCAGAGTGCCGTTCGAGAATTTCTTTTGATCGATAGCTGCCACGGACTTAAGAGTAGCAGTCGGACCATTTTGGTCGAGTTGCTGAACAGGCGAAATTCCATCTGCCAGAGGCTCGCCCGCTTTTCTGCCGTCCGGAGAGGCTGCGGTAGTTAAGCCGAACGTGACGTGAGTTGTGACCGGATATAATCCGGCGGCAAATCGGCCGCGAGGGCCGGTAGAGGAGTTCACGGCATTTCCATAAACATCCGAAGCCCATCTTGCGAACTCATCGGTGTATTCATTGTCGTTGCCATAATGAGGAGCTTCATTCAGGATGAACTGCCGAAGATCTTCTTTGCCTTCCCAGTTAGTCATGATCGCGTCATAAAGTTCCCGGGCGCCAATCAGTTTTTTGTCGTACACCATGTACTTCACAACAGCCAGGCTGTCGGTGATATTGCCGATCGCGATACCGGCATTGCCTGTTGAGTTGTATTTTGCGCCCCCTTTCATCACGTCCCTGCCGGACTCCATGCAGCCGTCGACCGTCGCTGAAAGAAGCGGAAGCTGCATGTGTTCTGATGCAACGTATTCCCACGTATTGACCAGGCTTACGTGCCAGCGTACAAAGTATTCGATCTGGTTTTTGACGGCATTGAGGACCTCGTTGAAAGTCTCCATCTCATACAGATAACCAGTCGGCAGGCCCACCTGGCCGGCGCGCTTGCCGTCGCGGCCGGGAAACGGATTGCAGCCGTTGTTAATGGCCAGCAGGAAGGCGTTGAGCAGATTGAAAAAGGACTGCGTGCCGTTGCCTCCCGGGCAGGCCCATTCGTCACCGCAGCCTTGTGGTTCCACACAGCCGATCAGGCAGTAGTTTCTCGCGCTCTCGATCGGCAGTCCCCTGGCCATCAGTGCCGGAATAATGACAGCGTCGTTTTCAAAAGTAGGGACGCCGCCTGCAATCTGGGTCGTCGCAATTGCCGCTTCCCACAGCTCGGGAGGAGTGCCCTTGTGGATGCGCAGCGACTGGGGCGGATCATGCAGAACCAGGCGCCCCGCAGACTGCAACATCATAAAGGAGATTGCATTGGTCGCATCCTTTCCATCCCCAGTCACTCCCCCAATGGTCATCAGCTGCCCGCTTGTGTAGCCGGGGCCGTTCATAGTAGCGACATAGGGCCAGATTTTGTTCATTTCGGCGACTTTCAGATAGAACAGGTCCAGCAGTTCCTGCGCTTTTTCATGCGTAATTCTGCCGGCTGCGATGTCCGCCTCGTAGTAGCTGCCCAGGTATTGATCCACGCGCCCGAAGCTGATTCCGTGCTGCTGGGCATCGAGGCACAGGGCGGTCTGGTACAGGAACATGCACTGGATTGCGTCATGAAAAGTGCGGCAGGGATTCTCCGGAATCCAATTCAGGCAATCGGCCATGTCGAGCAGCTCTTTTTTCCGCAAAGGATCCGCTTCTGCAAAAGCCATTCGTTTGCACTCTTTGGCGTATCTCTTGGATAAGGTGATTATGCCGTCGCAAACGATGGCAACCGAGCGGTAGAAGTTGTATCTGGATACACTATCGCCAAACATGACGCCTTCCAGCTCGTTCATTTTTGCCTGTGCTTCCGCCTTAATGGCGGCGAAGCCTTTGCGCATTGCCTTCTCGAAATTCGCGACAAAATGCCCGACAGGCGACATGCAGCTGTCTTTTGTGCCGAAGTAGGTCACGCCGCTGCCTGCGGCACTGAAATATCCAGGAGGAATATATTCATCCACCTTTGCGCTCAGGCACTCCTTGCGCCAGAAATCGCCTGTGCTCAAGATATACTCGGCATCTTTTTCGTCGATGTCGTAAGGATCCGTATCCCTCAGGGGAATTGTGCCGGCCTTGAGTTCGTCCAAGAACCAGCCGAAGGATGTCTCCGGGTAAAGCGCGCACGCACGGTATGAAGAGGCTTGCCAGCCAACGATCGCCTCGTCCTGATTGATCAGGACGGGAATCTTTTCACAAATGTTCTGAAAATTCCTGGCTCTTTTCAGAACGCCCTGCAGCTGGGGGTTTTCCTTGTAAAACTCCGTTACGATTTTGTATCGGGCAATACAGATGCGCGGTCTTGTGGTGCGGTATTTTTCCCGGATTCTTGCAACGCGGTCGGTAACAGGGCTCAATGTGTACATGATTCCTCCCGAATGGTCTGCATCAAAAAAAGCCGCGACGGGCAGGGAGCGGTTGACGGCCGTTCGCTAAATCTGCGGCTGTGTTGTCGGCGCGGATGAGAAGCATGAATTACCTTTTGCTCGGTTAACCTGTCCGAAACTGCATTTTACAGTGGCCGGGCTGGGGGAACAATAACTTGCACAAAAGTCGAAAGCTCTATGAGGACGCCTTCCTGGTGGCATCAGCTATTGGGAAAGCTAAACAGGGGAGCGTCCCCGTCCATAAATATGTAAACCTTTGCCGGCAAGAATCGTCCAATATATTCAGAAAAGGAAATTGCGGATTCCGGATGAACAGGACCAAAGTGGTCGATGCGGAAATGGAAACGGGCCCGATCGAGCCGGATGACTTCGACGGGATCGTTTTGGATCATCAAAAGCAAGTTTACCGGACGTTGCTGTTTCTGGTGCGAGACAGGGATGAAGCGGAGATCCTGACGCAGGAGTGTTTCCTGCGGGCGTTCAAAATGCGCAGCAGCTTTCGCGGAGGGGCCAGCTTGGCCACATGGCTCATCCGAATCGCGATCAACCTGGCGTATGACCATAACAAGAGCCGGCGCTGGGCCTTTTGGCGCAGGCTGACGCGCACGGAGCGAATCGATACCATCCCATTGCTCGATATTCGGCGCTCGCCGGAGCAGGTCTTGATAAATAGCGAATTGGTGGACGCCATCCAGTCCGCTGTGAACCAACTTTCCCGGCAGCAGAAAACCGTATTTCTGTTGCGCTTTGTCGAAGACATGCCCTTAGAAGCAATTGCCGAGACAATGGACCTGAATCTTGGAACGGTCAAGAGTCACTTGCACCGTGCAATCGAGGCTGTAAGAAAGGCCTGTTCGACGCGAACACCCTAGACAGGAACAAAGATGCGAGGACGACAAAATGAAAAGATCCCGGGAGCACCTGATATCCGGGCTGAAGCAGATCCGGAGCGGAATTTAGGAGATTTACGGGAAGCGCTGCGGATTTTCGGGGATTCGGTTCATCAAGCGGCGGAGAGACCGGATTTTTTCTGGAGACGCCAGCACAATACGATCATGGCGCGTCTGAACCATCCGGCATCGAAAATTCATTCTCGCCCGGCTTTGCTTTGGGTGCCGTCGTTTTTGGTGCTGATGCTGTGCCTGTTTTTTTTCGTGCAAAACGGCAAGGCACCAACGCCGGATCTCGCTGCGGGATCTGACGAGATCCTGCTGATAAATGTGGAACGGGCTCTTGGCCGGGATTTCCCGGAAGCTCTTGATCCTGCGGGTCTCATGTATGACAAAAAAACAGATCTGGTGAGGACAAAATGAATTCCTATTCGGAGGTCTCATGAAGAAATTCGCAATCTTCACAGCTCAATTTCTTGCTTTTTCTTTCGCATTGCTCGCGAATACATCCAATCCTTCCGCATCGGACCAACCGGAACTCGGAAAGTGGTGGAAGAATTCTGAGATCGTCAAAAAGCTGCAGCTTTCGGAAACTCAAATAGACCAGATCGAACAATGTTTTCTGAGTTACAGGCCGGCGCTCGCCAGCCAGAGCACAGAGTTGAAAAACCGCGAGGATGCGCTGAGGACATTGATGCAGGCTGATCGCTTGGACGAATCCAGGATTCTGAACCAGACCGAACTCATTGCCGTTTCGCGTGCTGAGTTGGAAAAGACAAATGCTGCAATGATGCTTGCCATTCGAAAAGATCTTACGAAAGAACAGTGGGAGAAATTGCAGGAAATCCGGGATTTGCGGCAGCTCTCCGCTGCGTTCCCAGTGACCACTGGGGCTGCCGCGCGTTCCCAACACAAGGCCAACAAGAAATCCGTGCAATCTGGAGAAAGGATCTATACTGTGGGGCTGGATCCGATTGTTCCTCCCAAATGTCTTTACAAGCCGCTGCCGCAGTATACGCAGGAGGCTAGAGATGCAAAAATAGAAGGCGTCATTCTGCTGCAGGCAATTATCCGGAAAACCGGACAAGTCACCGATATAAAAATATTGAAAAGTCTTGGCTACGGATTAGACCAAAGCGCAATTCAAACGCTAACCAAAGAATGGAAATTCGAGCCCGGCACGCTCGATGGTCAGCTGGTCGATGTTCAAGCCAATATTGAGATTTCCTTCCGCCTTTATTAGTGGCCTTCATTCCCTCCATGGCGGTTACGGCCCTGTTACCCGGAGGTTTAGGCGCGCATCGGTTTCGTAGGCTGATCCTATGTGGCAAAGATGATTGAGCACTTCGGCAAACAACTCGTACAGAGCCTTTAACCGCGCGACGTCCTTGATCACGCCCGTCACTTGGAAATAAAGCTCGTCGACTCCCTGCGGAAAGCTTGTGCCAAACCAGCCCTCGTCTCCTTTGACCTGCAAATGAATCGATGGCTGCGCTTGAATCAGCCGGCGGATCTTCTGGTTGGAAAATAAAGCCATTGCTTTTGGTGCAGTATTGCTCTTGATAATAAAATCCCGGTCAAATTCCGGATCTCCGATCTCGATATCCTGCATTCCAAAAAACTTTCCGAGGTCGCTGAAGAGAGTTTTGCGGTAAATGGTGAACCGGAATCCGTCCATATTTACGTAGGGTGCTCGGATCCGAGTGTACGTGGTGAGGGTCTTGCCGTTGGAAACAGTGTATGTGTCCAGCGTGACGGTCCATTCACCGACATAAGCTTGGACCTTGTTTCCTTTCCACAATCCGCCTTTGACAAAGTCCGCGCCGATTTCTTTGCAGAGCTGTTGCCATATTTCTGCCTGACTGGGACCAAATATTTTTCTGAGAACTCCCATTTTGGTTTTCCGGCTCACTTGAGTTTATTCCACAGATTCCAATCAGCGGAATCCGCGGCGTTTTTTCGGAGCTAATAAAGCCGGACAAGTTTGCTGTCCACCTTGTCGGTTTCCTCGTCGTACACCACAACTTTGAGCATCTGGTTCTCAGCTTTTAAAGGAACTGGGGCTGAAAAAGAAATTCCCGTCTTCAGGGCCTCATAGTAAGTTTCATCGCTCAACTGTCCCTCGAGTATCCTCCACTCCGAGCCAAGTATCTTCCGTTTTGAATTGGCATAAAAAATTACAATCCGCAGCTTGCAGGCGTGCTTGCCTTCAACCATTTTGAAGCCGACTCCGGCAAGTGCGATCTGCAAGTCGACCTTGATCTGCGGCTCCCCGTTTGCGTCCTTTTGCTCTGCGGTATTGACGGTAAACGGAATTCCCGGGAGGTCGGTATCGATGCTTCCAGCGGTAGCAATGCTTTTTTCAACCAGCAATTGATCGATTTCTTGGGGAGATTGCTGCGTTGCGATCGGTATGTTGTCAGGTACAGGCTGGGCTGGAGCAACTCCGGTATAATAACCGCTGCGGGTCAGCAACCGGCACCCTGGACATCGATCCTCAGATTTGAGCTTTAAAACCAGTTTGTGGAAGCTTCCGATTTCGCCCGGTGCTGAAGGATTAAACCCGAGGGTATATTGCATCCGTAGATTAGATATAGCCTTCTCCAACCCCTCCTGAAGTGATGTCGGTCGCCGCACGTCAATCACATCGCCGCCCGTTTCTGGGGCAAGCTTCTTTATGTCCGCATCTTCTTTGAAACACTGGCTCACCCCTTCCGTGTCACCCGGAGTTCTGATGTCATAGAGAGTGACGGCGTTTTCGAGCAGTTCAACGCGACAGCTGTCGACGCTGTGTGTCCCGAAAATGTGGCAATTATCCGATACCAGGATTATCACCCGCCTTCGATTAGGAGCGTTCTTTTTGAGGCGGTTCGCGGCGTCGAAAATGGTGCCATAAATATTAGTGCCCAGTGCTACTTTGATTTTTCCTATTTTCTCGGCTATCAGGAGTCGGTCTTCTGTGAGGTCACTGAGTCGCGAGATACTGGAATTGAAGGAATAAAGCATTACCTGATCGTCTGAGCGTAGGCGGCGGAGCGCCGATGCTGCCGCAATCTGGAGAATTGGCAAATAGGGCGCTGTACTCAAGCTTCCATCGATCAATATGGCGACGGCGAGAGGTCGCTGGTCTTGTGAGAAGTTGGTTGCCTGCTGGGCGACACCGTTGTCATAGATGACGAAGTCCTCGGCGCGTAATGGAGACTGGGGCGTGCCGATAACTGTGACATCGGTCGTTACCAGATCCACGCCTATTTTGATTTTGAAGCTGTCTGCGTTCTGTTCCTGGCGATTCGCCGAGGGGGCCTGATCCGTTTGGCAGCTTGTCGGCGATGTGTCTCCAGGCCTGATGCTGATCAGAAATGCAATACTCAACAGAATCACCTTGAGCTTGCAGAGAAGTTTCTCCATCGCAGTTCTTCCTGCCTTCAATTGCTTTCAATCGACTAAATGAATTGCGAATAGCAGATTAAGCGGCTTCAGAGCATTGAAGCCAAATGCTATGTTACCAAACAAATAGCGTCTGGCGATAGTGCAGTTGTTGCCGATGGTATTGGACAATATTCGATTCGCAGGCATCATTTGCCGGAATTTGAAGGAGTACTCCAGGGCTTCTTGCCTCGAAGAAGTTTTCTGCTTTATTAACTTACTAATTAACAACAACGGGGACTCCGATAAGACTTATGGTAGAGATCTCTGTTGGTCTGGTCCGTCCATACGAGTGGATTTCAAGGCAATATTTGGAGATATGGAGATTTACCATGACGTCGTTCGGGAATGTGAAAATTCGAACACAGCTTTTCACCGCCTTTGCTTCGATCAGCATTCTTACCGCTATATTTGGATGGTGGGGCGAAAAAACTCTAGTGCTCTGTTCGTTGGCTGGTGCATTGGTTGTGGGAGCGATAATCGCAAACAGAATCAGCACTCAGTTGAATAAGGTGCTGGAATTCTCCAAAACAGTGCAAACCGGCGGAATGGCGGCGGATGAAATTACCGGGAGCAACGAAATGGCAGAATTGGCGGCTGCTTTCCGGAAGACCATCGAATATCGGAAGACCATGGCTGAGGCTCTGACAAACATTGGCATGGGCAACTTCGCATCAAACGTCAAGGTGCGCAGTGAAAGCGACAGCGTCGGCAAGGCCATGCAGTCTTGCATCAATAATGGGCGGGCGCTGGAACAAGAAGTCCAGCGGGTTGCTGAAGCTGCTAAGGAAGGCAGGCTCAGAGAGCGCTGCAAGGATGATACCTTTCGGGGCGGTTACGTCGTTTTGCTGAAAAGCATTAACATGATTTGGGATTCGCTCGTCAAACCGCCTGGCCAGGCCATGAAGGTGTTGAACAGGGTAGTGGAAGGCGACCTGACCGCCCGAGTCACCAATATCGCCGCGGGAGATCATGCGCTATTTCAGAATTCTCTCAACGCAATGGTCAAGACCCTTGACGATGCGTTTGCACGCGTCGGATTGGCTGCAGAAGAGGTTTCCTCGGCTTCAGATCAGATCAGCGCCGGAAGCCAAACGCTTTCCCAAAAAGCCTCCGAACAGGCGAGCTCTATTGAAGAGGTGTCCGGCAGTCTGCACGAAGTGGCGGCCATGACCAAGCAGAATTCAGAAAACGCCAAAGAAGCGCGCCAATTATCGAAGATTGCGGAGTCATCCGTCGAAGCGGGAGTCGAGAGCATGATGCGCTTATCCGAAGCGATTAATCGCATCAAAGCTTCATCGGATTCCACCGCCAAGATTATCAAAACCATTGATGAAATCGCTTTCCAGACCAACTTGCTGGCATTAAATGCGGCTGTGGAAGCGGCTCGCGCGGGAGATGCCGGCAAGGGCTTTGCCGTGGTTGCGGAAGAAGTCCGAAATCTGGCAATGCGCAGCGCCGAAGCGGCCAAAAATACGGCCAACCTGATCGAGGAATCGGTCAAAAATTCCGAGAGTGGCGTGGCATTGAACCAGGAAGTGCTCGTGAACTTAAAAGATATCAACGATCAGGTGAAGAAGGTCGGTACCGTAATGGCGGAAATAGCGGAAGCCTCCGAGCAGCAGACTCATGGTGTTGAGCAGGTAAACACCGTAATCAACCAAATGAATATTGTTACGCAAGAGGTGGCTGCCAATGCAGAAGAGTCGGCAAGCGGAGCGGAGGAGCTTTCCGGGCAAGCGGAAGAGTTGACGGGGATGGTCCACGCCTTCCGGTTGAGCAATGCTGTGAGCGCGGGATCGAGACCGGCAACGGCGGCGAAGCGAAAAGCGTTTGCAAACCGTACGCCCGAAGCTGGGCCCCCTCAGAAGAAGGAAATCAAAGCGTCCCAATTGATTCCGCTTGATCCTTTGGATTCCATGCAGCTACGTGATTTTTAACGCCCGCTCCATGGCCACAGATCTTCAAACACGGCCCGTGCCCAAAACAAAGGTGCTGCGCCTCTGGTTTCCATGTGGGGCCGCTCTCCAGAACCGCCCCACATAATGGAAGAAAACCTTATTGAAGTGGCAGATTAAATCCGTGGCTCATTTTTTCTTTAAAAACTGCTCGCGTTCGGTTTCGAGAATGCTGACGTGCTCTTCCTCTTCTGCCGCGAGCTCTCGATAGAGTTCCTTATGGGGGCCGGGCGGCAGGGAATCGGCGTGCGTCATGAAACGATTCCTTGTACGGCGTTCCATGGCGATCGCCTTGCTGTAAACCTGCAGAATGTGATCCTTCGCATTCTTGAAATCGATTCCGTGGAAAATAAATCCGAAGACGACCTTCTCGTCGTTTTCAGGCAATTGCCGCAAGTCGTGCCCAAAGTGTAGGTGATATTTTTCCTCAAGTTCGCTTAAATGGTCTTGCTCCTTTTGATACAGGCTTTCGAGAACCGATTTCAGCGTCTCATCCGTCGTTTTCTGTAGCGCGAGCCGGTAGAAATGGTACATATCGACTTCGAACTGGACAGCTTCCTGGACGATTGCAACCAGATCGGGGCTGGCGCCGCTGTAGCCCTCAATCAACTCATTTTCGCCGCCGCATAAAAAACAGCGGCCGTAGGGAATGACAAAGCCCGTCGAGAGTTTGCCGCACGATTTGCATTTCCAGGTATATTTAATATCTGCGCAGCAGACGCTGTCGGTATCGATGGTTTTGTGGCACTTCGGACAAGTTGAAGCCATTCCTGCTCCTCCAGATTTAATCCTCAGGTGATGATTCCCTCATCGCTCACCGCAGTTTAAAGAACATTATAATGTAACACACCATTGCGCTTGCCACCATTGCGGCGCCAAAACGCCAAGGATTCCCATGGGTGGCTATAAAGGGAGTCCGTGACGTCTTTTTTAACCTTGAATAACCAATTGCAATTCCTGATGATGAAGGGAAATGACGCAATTTGGGAGGTCGCCATGGCTCTGCGGTATGCGGTTGGATTGCTGCTTCTCATCGTCTCTGCAATTTCATTCCGCTCGAGCGCTCAAAGCCAATACCCCTTTCGGGACCCGAATCTGCCGATTGAAGAACGCGTCAGCAGCATTCTGTCCTTAATGACGCTCGACGAAAAGATCGCATGTCTTGGTGCAACAACCGCAGTTCCTCGTCTGGGAATTCCAAATACCGGATTGACGGAGGGTTTGCACGGCCTTGTCAGAAAGGCCTGGGGCCAGTTGAAGGAAGTTCCAACAACTCAATTTGCGCTGGCGGTCGGGATGGCTCAATCCTGGGATACGGACCTTATCCGGCGCGCAGGCGCCGTGGAAGGGTACGAGGCACGGTTCATTACTCAGAACGAGAAATTCAAAACGCCCGCGCTGGTGATCTGGGCGCCGAACGCGGACCTGGCTCGCGACCCTCGTTGGGGAAGGACGGAAGAATCGTACGGGGAAGACCCATTTCTCAATGGAACAATGGCGGCTGCGTTCATCAGAGGATTGCAGGGGGACGATCCCAAGTACTGGCAGGCCGCTGCTCTACTCAAACACTTCATGGCCAACAGCAACGAGGATAACCGGATTGGTTCGTCTTCTGATTTTGATGCACGACTGATGCGGGAATATTATTCCCTTCCTTTCCGGATGGGATTCCTCGATGGAGGCGCCAGGTCCTTCATGGAATCCTACAACGCGTGGAACCATATTCCTATGACCACGCATCCGATTGTGAAAAGGCTTATTCAGGAGTGGGGAATCGACGGCATAATTTCGACAGATGCCGGCGGCATGCGGTACATGGTTTCAAGCCATAAGTATTATCAGACCCTGAAGGAGGCGGCAGCGGGCGCTTTGAAGATTGGAACCAATCAGTTTCTGGATCCATATCAGGAACCACTCAGGGAGGCACTCAAAGATAAACTTGTTACGGAACCGGATCTGGATTCGGCGCTTCGGGGCAAATTCCGCACCGTAATTCGGCTCGGACTGCTGGACCCTCCGGAAATGGTTTCCTACACCAGGATCAAAGATGGCACGGAGCCATGGAATACGGAAGCTCACAGATCGGTAGCCAGGGCGACCGCGCGTGAATCCATCGTAATGCTTAAAAACAAAAATAATTTTCTCCCGTTCGATAGAAGGAAAATTCGCTCCATTGCCGTAGTCGGCCCGCGTGCAAACGAGGTGCAATACGACTACTACAGCGGCCCGGCGCCTTATCTGGCGACTCCCCTTCAGGGAATCAAAGACAAGGCCGGGCTTGGGATCGAGATCCGTTATGCGGTCGACAACCGTGATAACGCCGCAGTGAACGCCGCAAAGACGTCCGACGTTGCAGTTGTTGTGGTCGGCAATCATCCCTGGTGTGGCGTCGACCGCAACGCGCCCGGAATTTGGAATGATTCCTCTACGGTGCCTTGCGCTCTGAGCAGCGAAGGGAGAGAGGGGCGAGATCGCGTTTCGATAACACTCGAATCGGAGGAGCTTGTAAGACAGGTTTTCGATGTCAATCGAAAAACCGTGGTGGTGCTGGTTACGAGCTTTCCTTATGCCATCGTTTGGAGTCAGGAGAATGCGCCGGCCATTCTCGCCGCTACGCACGCCACTCAGGAACTGGGGAATGCATTGGCGGACATTTTGTTCGGGGACTACAATCCGAGCGGACGACTAACCACAACGTGGGCAAAATCTCTCGATCAACTCCCGCCGAAGATGGATTACGACATTCGCCACGGCCGGACTTATATGTACTTCAAGGGGGAACCGTTGTATCCATTCGGGCACGGTTTGAGTTTTACCGGCTTCCGATATTCCAGCCTGCATGTGAGCGCGACCGCTCTGAAAGAAGACGGCGAGGTGACAGTGAGCCTCGATGTTCAAAATACGGGGACGCGCACAGGAGAAGAGGTCGTGCAACTCTACGTGACACACTTGAAATCGAAAGTGGAAAGGCCGGGCAAAGAACTGAAAGGTTTTCAGCGGGTCTTGTTGAGGCCTGGTGAAACCAAGAGGTCCAGATTCCGCTGAAAGCCTCCACCCTCGCTTTTTGGGATGAAAGCCAAAGCCAGTGGGTGGTCGAGGAAGAGCCGGTCAAGATCCTGGTCGGAAGATCTTCAGCGGACATTCGATTGACCCGGAACATCGATGCCGTGCCATGACTCGAAGATCCCCAAAAACTGGGAGCTGATAAAATACGAATTTCAGCGAGTGTAAGGGGATTCGCTTGAGAGGTTCGGATGACCCTGCCCGTAATACTGATTGTCGATGATGATTCCAGCTTTCGGCGTGTTCTGGAATATCAATTGAAAGAAGCTGGATACGGCGTCATATCTGCCGAGGATGGGAGGAAGGCTCTCGATGCCTTCTCGCAAAATCGAATCAGCGCCATCCTCACGGATCTGGACATGCCGGAGTTGTTGGGGAGTGATCTTCTAAAAGCCATCAAGCAACAATCTCCGGATACTCCGGTTATCGTAATTACGGCTTATGGGACGATCGATTCTGCGGTGGAAGCGATGCAAGCTGGAGCTTTTCATTACCTGACAAAGCCGGTCAATAAAGACGTCTTGCTTCACACGTTGGATAAGGCGCTGAAATTCTCCGGTCTGGTCACTGAAAACCGGAATCTGCGGGAGGCTGTTTCTGCGCAGTTTAAGTTCGAAGGAATTGCCGGTTCTTCACAGGCAATGCGCAGGGTGATAGAACAGGCGATGCATATTGCACGCGTCGATACGACCGTTCTCATCACGGGTGAGAGCGGCACTGGAAAGGAAATCCTCGCGAAGGCCATTCACTACAACAGTTCCCGCAGCGGACGTCCCTTCGTCGTCATCAACTGCGGAGCGATTCCCGATGCGCTGCTCGAATCAGAGCTGTTCGGTTACCGCAAGGGTGCATTTACAGGAGCGATGACAAACAAGGAGGGGAAATTCGAGGCGGCGGAAGGGGGATCCGTTTTCCTGGACGAGATCGGTGACCTGCCATTGCATCTTCAGGTGAAGGTATTAAGGGCAGTGCAGGAGAACGAGATCGACATTATCGGGACAAATAAGCCGCGTAAGATCGACGTGCGCATCATCGCGGCCACCAACCGTGATCTCCGGCAGATGATGGCGGATGGAGAATTCAGGCAGGATCTCTATTATCGTTTGAATGTGGCGCCGTTGCACATCCCCCCTCTGCGTGACCGCAAGGAAGATATCCCGCTTCTGGCGCATTCCTTCATCGAGCGTATCTGCGGCCGTTTCGGCAGACCTCCAGTCAAAATGGGAAATCAAATCCTTCGCAAGCTGGAGCATCACTCCTGGCCCGGGAATGTTCGGGAATTGGAGAATGCAATAGAAAGATTGATAGTTTTCGCACAGAATGACACTGCCAGGATGGAAGACTTGCCGGAAGAAATATTGCAACCGCAACTGTCGGTTGGAAAGGCTGTGATTCGGATCCCTGCTGAAGGAATTTCCCTTCCGGAGTTGGACAGGGAACTGATTGTCACGGCACTCGAAAAGAACCAGTGGAATCAAACCCGGGCTGCAGAGTTTTTGCATATCACCAGAAACGTGCTTGTCTATCGAATGCAGAAATATCGGCTTGGGCCCTATAAAGATATGCCTCCGGATTCTTCGGTGAACATGCAGGATGAAGATGATTCCGGATCAACATCCCAAAGTTGAAGGCCGTAATGGACACAAGTTCGAAGCAAAAATATCTGAGAATCGGAATCATCGTTGTTTTGGTCCTGGTCATCACAGCCCTGCATTTCAAGACCAGCGTCGAGCGTCCGTATCTTCATCAGATCTACCAGCGAAGTTACTACATTCCGATTGTTCTTGCCGGTTTCTGGTTCGAAATTTTGGGAGGGCTGGCAACGGCCTCAGGCCTGGCGGTATTGTTTATCGCCCATATCTGGCACGATTGGTCGCACCATCCCAGCTACACATTTCAGCAATATGCCGAAATACCGATGTATCTTGTGATGGCTGTGCTTGTGGGATACCTGTCCAGAATTCAACGCAGGACACGGGAGAGCCTGGAAAAGGCCGGAGCTGAACTTGCCGAGGCCTATAGGCGATTAAACGAAACTTTCGATCAATTGCGCCATGCCGATCGGCTGTCATTGCTGGGACAGCTTTCAGCCGGCATCGCACATGAGATTCGAAATCCGCTTGCCTCTATTCAGGGAGCCGTGGATATTCTGGGACACGGTATGTCCGCAGAGGATCCCAAATTGGAATTTGCGGACATTGCCCGCAGGGAAGTGGCACGACTCGAGAAACTGACCAGCGAAATCCTTCAGTTTTCAAAACCGGCGCCGCCGCAAAGGCTGAATGCAGATCCTCATGAAATCATCGAGGCCGCCTGCAGGCTGGTAACGGACCAGGCCCACAGACAGGGGATCGAACTGGTTCGGTATTTCAATCAAGCGCATGCAAGGATCCTGGTTGATCCCGAGCAGATTAAACAGGTGTTGATCAATGTTTTGATCAACGCCATTCAGGCCCAGACGGGAGGCGGGAATATCGCCATCAGGGGAAAGGTGGAGAAGGGAGAATGGATTACATCCATTCAGGACGCCGGTCCCGGCATCAACAGTGAGCAGTTGGATAGGATATTTGATCCTTTTTTCACAACCAAGCGGGAAGGAACGGGCCTTGGGCTTTCAATTTCATATCAGCTGGTGAAAAACAATGGAGGCAGGATCTGGGCAACCTCAAAGCCGAAGCAGGGCGCATGCTTCGATATTGCATTTCCGATTGTTAAGTAACCACGAAACACACGAAATTCACGAAAATTCTTTCGTGTTTTTCGTGGTTACTTTTGGATCTTGGGTATGTTGATTTATTTCCAGATGAAATCGTATTCCTCCGGCGTGAGTTGACGCTTCAGATCGAACACGTAGTTCTTTTCCTCTCCGAACTCTCCGCTGGTTTTCTGGAGCGCTCCAATCCGAAGTTGAAATGGGCCCGTGCTTCCTACCGACAACAATTGGTCGTAGCGCCACACCCGCGAGTCGTTCGGTTGATCCGAACGATAGACAATGGATTCGGCGCCGAATTCCAGCACTCCTTGAGAATCGGATAAAAAAAGCCGGTGTCGTACGGGAATCACGAATTGCGCTTGAATTTTTTCCGGCACAACGCTGGAGACCAATGGGCGTGCCAATTTCTTCTCTATTTCCGTCCGAAACTGCTCGTCCACCCTTCCGGACAGCAGCTGAAATTGGAATAGCCGATCGGCGCCGAGTTTAAACTTCCGGGTGTTGTATGTGAGTATGGAGATCCGATCGGGCGCAAGCGCCAGTTGTTGTATGTCCGGATAATTCGCAAGTGAGCATTGAACTGCCATAGTACGGATTGCGGGCTTGTTTGTCGGGTTGCAGCCAGTTCTTTTTGACCATGGGGCACTAAAACTGGTATGGAGGATTCCTCTTCGCTCCGGTCGTTTTCAGGTACGTGATAAGTTGATCACTCAGATCGCCAAATTCCTTTCGGGCCGTCTTCAGATCGTTGGTTTGCAGTCTTGCCGCTGCTTCGGACAGTGCGTTCAATTGTGTTTTGGCTGCGGCATCGCTCAAGGAAGCCTGATGACTGATTTTTGGGATGGCGACCGCAGATTGCGAAACGCCATTCACAGAGTCTGCCGCCAGGCTCTGGTGAATCAGAAAGTATTGACCGAGCATTTGTTCCACGTTAGTTGGCACGGTGCCGGCAACGGCTGATCCGATGAACAGCAAAACAGCGGGAATTAGCATTCTCTTCATTTAGCTGCTCCTTTTCTTTAACTTGTCCGGCATAGTTCATAGCAATTGCTGAACCAAGATTTTTATTGGTGATAAGAGATTGATAACAACAGGCATGGAGGAAATTCCCATCATCACTCTGAGAGAGAATGCCGTTGAGTTTTCAACAGAGCTGTTGATTGTCCAGCAGTGAACCGGATTCACGGCTGCAAAGTTAATGTTGGGGGGCTCCCGGAATCGGTTTTCGCGGGAGCGCCGGCGTCTCGCCGGCGCTCCCGGCCAAAACCATTGCGGCCGTTCTGGGAAATCTGTGGCGATTGTTTTTATTGATTATCTAACAATTCTTTGAAATCGCAGCTTTCATTGTTGCAGAAACGAATCGTGCCCGAACGCTTGGTGGTTTTCATCACCGTGAACGGTGCATTGCAAAGTGGGCAGGGATCCAGGAGAGGCTTGTTCCATAGCACGAAATCGCATTCGGGATAATTGGAGCAGCCATAGAACGTTTTTCCCCTACGGGATTTCCTTTCCACAATCTCCCCGGTGCAATTTTCTTTCCCGCAGCGAACTCCAGTGGATTTGAGTTTGATGTATTTGCAGTTTGGATAGTTGCTGCATGCAGTGAACTCGCCAAAACGGCCGTGTTTAATGGCAAGCTTCTTGCCGCAAGAAGGGCAGTTCTCTTCCAATGGGATGTCATGTTTTACGGTCACATCTTCTGCCGACTTCATTATCTTTTTGGTATTACGGCATTCAGGATATCCGGAGCAAGCCATAAACTCGCCGAATCGTCCACGTTTTAAAACCATCGGTTTGCCGCACTTCTCGCATTGAATTTCCTCTGATTTTGTTTGTTGCGGTTCCGAGATATCGCCGTTCTTGGGAATTTCCCTTGTGTTGTGGCATTCGGGATATGCGGAGCATGCCAGGAAGCGGCCGAATTTTCCCCATTTCATGACCATTTTACTGCCGCATTTATCGCAGACATCGCCGGTCTCGATCGCTTCAGACTTGATGTCGCGCATTTCCTTTTCCGCAATTTCCAGTTTTTTTGCCAGGCGAGTATAGAAATCCCTCATGGTTTGCTGCCATCGCTCCCGTCCTGATTCAATGCGGTCGAGATGGTCTTCCATGCGGGCCGTGTATTCGTAGTCAAAAAGCTCCTGAAAACTGGAAACCAGAAGTTCCAGCACGACCTCTCCTATTTCCGACGGGTAAAACTTTCCATCCTGCTTGTTAACGTACTCCCGGTCCTGAATGGTGCTCAAAATGCTGGCGTATGTGCTTGGCCGGCCGATCCCCTTGGCTTCAAGAGCCTTCACCAGACTCGCTTCGTTGTAACGCGCAGGAGGCTGAGTAAAATGCTGAGCAGGCAGAAGCTCCTTCAATTCCAAGACTTCGCCCTCATGCATCTCGGGCAAAATTGCTTCCTCCTGGTCGGAACCGGCATCACGCTCTTCGGGTTTGGATTCCTGGTAGACTGCAAGAAAGCCCGCAAATTTTGTTATAGATCCTGTGGCTTTGAATTCCACTCTTCCGGCATCAATCTGCACATCGGTTTGATCGAACAGGGCGGGATTCATCTGAGAGGCAACAAAGCGGTTCCAGATCAGTGAATACAATTTCCAAAGCTCCGGTTCCAGATCACTCTTGAGGCTCTGAGGCGTCCGTTCGACCGAGGTGGGCCTGATGGCTTCATGGGCCCCCTGAGCGGTTTTCTTCGATTTGTAATAGATCGGGTGATGCGGAAGATAGGTTTCGCCAAAATCTCGCCGGATTAAAGTGCGCACTTCCTCCAGAGCGCTCTCTGCCACTCGACTTGAGTCTGTGCGCATATAGGTGATTAGGCCGACGGATCCTTCCTGCCCAACATCGATCCCTTCATAAAGTCTCTGAGCCAGGATCATTGTTCTTTTGACCGAAAAATTCAGTTTCCGTGCGGCCTCTTGCTGGAGTTTGCTTGTGATGAATGGGGGCACAGGATATTTCTTCTTTTCCCTCCGATGGATTCCGCGGACGACGAAACGGGCCTGTCTTAATTCATCGACAATCCCGTTCGTGCTTGCGCCGTCTGCAATATTCCATTTGTTCCCGTCCAGCATGCGGGCTTTTGCCGTGAACTCGGGTGGTGATCCTGCCGCGAGACGCGCATCCAGCGTCCAATATTCTTCAGACTTAAAGGCGCGAATTTCCTGCTCTCTTTCAACGATCATCCGGAGAGCCACCGTTTGAACTCTTCCAGCCGAGAGTCCGCGGCGCACTTTGTCCCAGAGCAAAGGGCTGATCTTATAGCCTACCAGGCGGTCCAGGATGCGCCGGGTTTGTTGAGCGTCCACCTTGTTTTGATTAATGCGCCCGGGGTTTTTGAAAGCCTCCAGGATGGCATTTTTTGTGATTTCATGAAAGAGGACGCGATAGATGTTGCGTGATTTGGCGGACAGTTCCTCGGACAAATGCTGGCAAATTGCCTCTCCCTCGCGATCCGGGTCGGCGGCGAGGTAGATGTCTTTAATGTCTTTGGCGGCCGCTCTCAGCTCTTTGACGACCTTGCTCTTAGCAGGAATGATTGCATAATGCGGGGTAAAGTCGTCGTCGACATCGACGCCTAATTTGCTTTTGGGCAGATCTTTAATGTGCCCGACCGATGCTTTGACGATGTAATTCCTGCCAAGGTATTTACCGATTGTTTTTGCCTTGGCGGGAGATTCGACTACAACCAGTGATTTAGCCATAGAGCGCCGCAAACTATACCAGTCCTGACAGAAATTCCAAGAAAAAACTCTCTATAGAGAATTTTGGCTGGCGGGAGAGCCGAAATCCGGGTAACAGCAAACCCTATCGGTCATTCCGTCATGGATCCTTATGATTCTGTCCTCCTGTTGTTTCTCCTTACGTACAGATTTCCGGGCAACTGACGAATCCAGCCGTTCATCTCAAGATTTAAAAGCAGATCGCTCACGCGTGAAATGTCAAGACCGCTGCCACGGAAAATCTTATCAAACTGAATAGCCTCGTCCATCCTCAGCAGTCCCAGAATCCTGTTTTCCTCGTCAGATAAAAACTCCAGCTCGGGTTTTGCGAGAGGCTTCACATCCTCCTGAATCAGTATTTCCTGACGAAGGTCAGGGGGCAATTCCTCAACCACGTCCCTCCAGGATTGAACCAGCTTGGCGCCCTGTTTAATCAGGAAGTTCGGTCCAAAACTCTGGGGAGTTGTCAGGTTTCCCGGTAGAGCAAAGATCTCCCGATTTTGCTCCATGGCCAACCGGGCAGTGATCAGGGATCCGCTGTATTCACTGGCTTCGATAATCAGGGTTCCCAGTGCCAAACCGCTGATGATGCGATTTCGCACCGGAAAGTTTTGCGGCGCCGGCGAAGTGCCTGGGGGAAATTCGGAAAGCAGCAAGCCGTTTTCCAGTATTTTCTGAGTCAAGATACGGTGCTCGCGCGGATAAACTACGTCGATACCGCAGCCTAGAACCGCGATCGTGGTTCCATTTCCGTCGATGCAGCCCCGGTGTGCCGCAGCATCAACGCCGCGCGCCAATCCGCTAACTACGGAGATTCCTCGGCTCCCCAAATCGCAGGCGATCCCCTGTGCCATCTGCAGACCGTAGATCGTGGGTCTTCGGGTTCCGACTATTGCCAGACATGGGTGCTCGAGCGGTTTCAATTGGCCCCGTGCATACAGCACCAGGGGCGGATCGTATATTTCTTCCAGCAACATGGGGTAATCCGGACTGCCCCGTATTAGAAAACGGCAGCCTTCGCGGAATCCCCAGTCGCAGATCTCTGAGGCGATTGCTTGATACGATCGGCAGCGTATCGGCGCACATGCCTCAGCGGGCACGCCAATCGATAAGAGCGACTGATCTCCCATCGTAAAGAGGCCGCTGATATCCGGAAGGGCTTTCCAGATCCGGCTTTGGGTCAGGGTCCCGATCCCCGGGACAAGAGTCAGCTCAATTGCATTACAAATTGCAGAATCATTGTGAGCGCTCATGCTTTTTTCGTCTCCATCGGTTAATAAGCAACCACGGATTGTGTGGATTAAATGCAAGCCCGCTGTGAAATCTGTGGCGTTTTTTTGTCCAAATCAGAGCATGCGTCATATAATCGCCGGGAAGAGTGTGTCGGAGGTCAGGGATTTATTTCGCGGAATTTTTGGGTTTTTAAATTTTTTGTGGTCTATCGTTTTTAATGGATCGAGACAATGAAGATTCGACTTTCACTGGTTCACTATCTCAATTCTGCGCCATTGGGCTGGGCATTTCTCCACGGACCGTTTCGCGAACAGTTCGAGGTGCTGCCGTCATCCCCAGCGCTATGCGCTGATCAGCTCTTAAAAGGGGAGGTAGACATCGGCCTGATCCCAAGCATCGAATACGAGCGCATCCCAAATCTGCGAATCATTCCGGGCATATCCATTGCCTCGCTGGCTGCGGTTCGGAGCATTTTACTGATCAGGCGCAAGGGAATCCGCGCGATCCGTTCCGTGGCCCTGGACACGAGTTCCCGGACATCGGTTGCTCTGACTAAAATCCTGCTCCATGCCAGTATGGGGATCCGTCCGGAATTCATTTCCTATCCGCCCGATGTGACTTCCATGCTCGACCATTGTGATGCGGCACTACTGATCGGGGATGCCGCCCTCAAAATACGGCTTGAGGAATACGAAACAATCGATCTGGCCGAAAAGTGGGTGCAATGGCAGCAGAACCCATTTGTCTTCGCTTTTTGGGCTTGCAGGGCCGGTGCTCGGTTGCCGGCTGATTTGATTTCTGTTTTTCAGGAAGCGAAGAGGTGGGGACTGGAAAGACGGGATGAAATTGCCGCGGCCTTCTCCAACTCCCTTGAATTGTCCAGGCCGTTTCTTGAGAATTATCTCCGGCAAAATATTAATTACGACCTGGGAATGCAGCACATCAATGGGCTGGAACGATTTTATCGATTGGCCGAACAGGAAGGTTTAATTCCCGAATTTCGCGCTCCGCAATTCCTGGTGGACAAGGGGAAATCAGCAATCGGAATTCAGAAGAAAAACAGGATCAACTGATTCTGACTCCTGGCTCCTGGATTTTTTTATTCCTCGCTTTCCAATTCTATGTTCCAGTAGAAGTAATCTCGCCAGGCTTGCGGCGCTGCCTTAAACCCGATCGTGATGTGCAGCATGGTGGGCACCCATTCCGGCTCTTTGGGCCGGCGTATCAATTTCATTCCGGCTTCCTCCGGAGTGCGTCCGCCCTTCTGATGATTGCATTCAAAGCAGCAAGTCACAATGTTGTCCCAGGTCTTTGCGCCTCCTTTGACGATAGGGATAATGTGATCAAACGTCAGATTTTCCGTGGAGCACTTTTGGCCGCAATACTGGCATGTGTGATGGTCTCTCGCGTAAATGTTCGCCCTGCAGAATTTTACGTGCTGAAAGTGCTTTCGGGTCTTTACGTATTTCAGCAGACGAAGAACGCTGGGCATTTTGATTGTGAAGCTGATGCTGCGGATCTCGCGGTCATATTCAGCCAGAACTTCAACCTTGCCCTGATAAAGCAGGCTCAACGCCCTTTTCCAGGTTACAATGTTGATCGGTTCATAGGTTGCGTTTAATACCAGTGTGTGTTCCATTCACCGCACTCATCAATCAAAGTGCCAAGTCTTTTCGTCACGACCCTTTTTCGTGTGACGAGCGATAAGGGAATTTCGGGGTATACTGTCAGCTTCAAAACTCATAAAGCCTTGCGCAAGCTTGGATAATTCAAATATAACATTTTTTTGAAGTCAAGCGCTTTTGAAGAATTCTCTTGTCGGAAAGCGGTCAGTGGTTTGCAAGTGCAAACGGCGGACTTTCAATGAAATTACGATCTGCTAATTTTACGAGAGGGATTCCATGCTTGTCAGGCCTGGAATAGAAGTACTGCTCGATCAAAGAAAGAGTCTTATACGCGGAGCGCGTGTAGGAATCGTTGTGCATCCGGCATCTATTCTCCCGGATTTTCAGCACACAGCGGACGCCCTTCTTGCCTCCGCTGACTGCCGTCTTGTCTGCCTGTTTGGCCCACAGCATGGTGCAAGGGGGGAGAAGCAGGACAACATGATTGAGTCGGAGTTTTATTGCGATCCGGATAGCGGGTTGCCGGTATACAGCCTCTATGGGGAGAACCGGCGGCCAACTGAAGACATGATGAAAGACATCGACGTATTAATTTTTGATCTGCAGGACGCTGGGACCAGAGTCTATACGTTTATAAATACTATGGCCTACTGCATGGAAGCATGCGCTATCTACGGGAAGCAAATGATCGTGCTGGATAGGCCGAACCCTATCAATGGAAGGCAGGTCGAGGGCAATTTGCTGAAGGAGGCGTATCGGTCTTTTGTCGGTCTGTTCCCGATTCCGATGCGTCATGGGATGACAATCGGAGAATTGGCATTGTTGTTCAATTCAGAATTCGGATTGCGCTGCAGCCTGACTGTGATTCAAATGGAGGGTTGGCAGCGGGATCGATGGTTTGACCAGACCGGGCTTCCATGGGTGCCGCCTTCCCCAAACCTGCCGACGACGGATTCCGCCGTTGTTTATCCAGGAATGGTTCTGGTTGAAGGGACCTGCCTTTCCGAAGGTCGGGGGACAACGCGTCCATTCGAAGTGGTCGGTGCGCCGTTCATCCACAGCCGCGAGTATGCTGAATCGCTGAATGCTCTGGGATTGCCGGGAGTCTGGTTCCGGCCGGCCTATTTCCAGCCTACGTTCCAGAAATGGGCCGGCGAGATGTGCGGAGGTGTCCAGATCCATGTGCGGGAAAGAGATAACTTTGAACCCTACCTGACCGGAATAGCCGTCATCTCCGCGGCACAGGCTATTTACCCGGAATACTTCCGGTGGCGCGAGCCGCCATATGAATACGAACACGAGAAACTGCCTATTGAAATTCTATGCGGCGGACCCGACATTCCGGACATGATCCGGCGGCAAACACCCTTGGACCTCATAAGGCAAAGCTGGCAAAGCGATGTCGCAGGCTTTCTGCGACAGAGGCAGCCGTATTTATTGTATTGAAAAACGGTGACAGCCACCGGTGTCCCCGGGGGATACCGGTGGCTGTCACCGTTTTTCACCAAATGTGCTAATATCTACAGCTTATGATCATAGGACTGACGGGCACAAACGGAGCGGGAAAGACCGAGGTCTCCGAATATCTAAAGAGCAGGGGATTCGAATATCATTCTCTTTCGGACGAGATTCGGGAAGAAATACGCAGAACAGGTCGGGAAATCACCCGTGAAGTCCTCATTGAGGTGGGCAACCATTTAAGGGAAAAGTTCGGTCCCGGGATATTGGCGGAAAGAATTCTGACAAATCTGGAGCAGGGCCATAACTATGTCATCGATTCCATCCGCAATCCTTACGAGGTCGAAGCTCTGAACCGCCGGAAGGATTTTATCCTGCTGGCCGTGGATGCCGATCAGCGGATCCGGTTCGAGCGCAGCCGGAAAAGAGCAAGGGAGGGCGCTGCTCAGACGATCGAGCAGTTCGTCGAGGAGGAAAAGCGTGAACTGGAATCCACCAATCCTGCCAGCCAACAGCTTCAGGCAACCCGGCGGAAGGCAGATGTGGTTGTGACCAACAATGGGACGCTCGATGATTTGCATCGCAAGTTGGATGAACTGCTTCCCCCTTTGATGAGTCAATTTATGCGCCCGACCTGGGACGAGTATTTCATGAATATCGCTAAGGTCGTGGCGATGCGCAGCAATTGCATGAAGCGGAAAGTCGCTGCCATAATTGTGAAAGACCGGAGAGTGGTTTCGACCGGATACAACGGCACACCGCGAGGCGCAAAAAACTGCAATGAGGGAGGGTGTCCGCGCTGCAACAGCATGGCCGAAAGCGGGACAGCGCTGGATGAATGCTTGTGCTGTCACGGCGAGGAAAATGCAATTACTCAAGCGGCCTATCACGGAACCAGCCTGAAAGGTTCCACGCTTTATACGACTTTTGCCCCCTGCCTGCTGTGTACCAAAATGATCATTAACAGCGGAATTGCTGAGGTTGTCTATAACCAGGATTATCCTTTGAATCAGCGGGCCTTGTCGCTATTGAGCGAATGTGGGGTTGTGTTGCGCCGCCACAAAGTGTGACCGATTTGAGCACAGAAACTGAAATCAAAGTGAATATCGAAGATCCCGTGGACTTTTGCCGTCGGCTGTCCATTTTGAATCCCGTGATCCTATCGGACAGACATTTTGAAGATAATTATTTGCTCGATTTTCCAGACCAGAAGCTCAGATCCAGTCAATCCCTCCTGCGGATTAGGTTCGCAGCGGGACGGCATTTTTTAACATACAAAGGCGCTCCTCTGCCGCAGGGCATATTCAAGATTCGGGAAGAACTGGAGACGACAGTAGAGAACGCGGAAATCCTGCTGCAAGTTCTTGATCGAATCGGGATGCGCGTCTGCTTTCGGTATCAGAAATACCGCCGGGAGTTTTCCGTAGGCGAAATCCACGTAACAGTTGACGAAACGCCGATAGGCAACTATGCGGAATTTGAGGGCTCCGAGAGTGGAATTCGAGAACTGGCTGAAAAGATGTCAATCGCCGAAGGGCAGTTCCTGCGTTCAAGCTATTATTCCTTATATCTGGAGCACTGCAGGGAAAAAGGGAAGACTCCCGAATTTATGATCTATTGAAGTAAAGAGGAAACAACCATGCCGGCTGTTTATGTGGAGAATATAGGCAACCATGAGGGACAAGAGGTCACACTTCGTGGATGGGTCTATAACAAGCGAAGCAGCGGAAAGCTTCAGTTTATCCTGCTTCGTGATGGCACCGGCATAATCCAATGTGTTGCATTTAAGGGAAAATTCACTCCTGAGCAGTTCGAGGCGCTCGACAAACTTGCACAGGAATCGAGTGTTGAGATTAAGGGCACCGTTCGCAAAGACTCGCGGTCTCCGGGCGGATATGAACTGGACGTCACGGGTTTCCAAATCGTCCAATTGACGGAAAACTATCCCATTACGCCGAAAGAACACGGGACGGCATTCCTGATGGAAAATCGCCATCTCTGGTTGAGAAGTGCGCGCCAGCACGCGATCATCAAGATCCGTCACGAAGTGATCAAAGCATGCAGAGATTATTTCGACGACCATGGGTTTACTCTGGTGGACACACCTATTTTTACTCCGAACGCCTGTGAAGGAACCACGACACTCTTTGAGACGGACTATTTCGACCAGAAGGCATATTTGACTCAGAGCGGACAGCTTTATAATGAAGCAACCGCAGCGGCGTTCGGCAAGGTTTATTGCTTCGGCCCCACGTTTCGCGCCGAGAAATCCAAAACCCGAAGGCACTTAATGGAGTTCTGGATGATCGAGCCGGAGGTCGCTTATGCGGACCTGGAAGATACGATGCAGTTGGCGGAAGGACTCATCTGCTTCATACTTGAGCGGGTTTTGACCCGGCGCAGGACTCAGCTGGAAGTACTGGAACGTGACACTGCAACCCTCGACAAGGTATCCAAGCCGTTCCCCCGTCTAAGCTATGACGAAGCGGTGAAAAAGATGCAGGCCGCCGGATCAGAAATTCAGTGGGGAGGCGATTTTGGTGGAGGGGATGAAACAATCCTCTCGGAACAATACTCGTCTCCGGTTATGGTGCACCGGTATCCTTCCGACGTGAAGGCTTTTTACATGCAGCCGGATCCTGAACGGCCGGAGGTCGCTTTGTGTGTCGACGTCCTTGCGCCCGAAGGATACGGCGAAATCATCGGCGGCGGGCAGCGCATTCATGACTGCGATCTGTTGATGAAACGCCTCAAGGATCACAATCTTTCGGTCGAACCATTCCAATGGTATCTCGATCTCCGCAAGTACGGCACAGTCCCTCACGCCGGCTTTGGAATGGGAATCGAAAGAGTGGTGGCCTGGATATGCAAGCTGAGCCATCTGCGGGAAGCGATCGCTTTTCCGCGCATGCTTTACAGGATCTATCCCTGATGTTTTTCCCAAGATCGATCGAAGACCTTCCGGCTAATAAGATTCCACGTTTTGTTTTTCTTGCAGGCATTCTAACGGGAATCTCTTTTTTTGTTTTTTATTACATTCACAATCTGACCTTGGCGCACTACGATGCCAAGGCTCATCTGCTGGTGGCTCGCCGGATGGTGGATTCACTTGAGCCCGGATATGGTCAAATGGGTGTGAACTGGTTGCCGTTGGTTCACCTTGTGTACCTGCCGTTTGTCATCTTTGACTCGCAATATAGATCGGGGTTTCTGCCGAGCCTGCTTTCCGTGCTCGCATTTGCATTTTCCGGTTGGTTGATTTACCGGATTACTTATCGCGTCACGAGTTCTGTGATTGCAAGCGTGTTTGCTGCCGCGATCCTGCTGGGAAATCCCAATCTGGAATATCTGCAGAGTTGCCCGTTGACAGAACCGCTGTACATGGTGCTTCTGCTTCTGGCGCTCGACAGCATTATCTCGTGGCGGGAGTCCGACCACTCGAGACAGCCCTGGCTGGCTGCAGTTTGGGTGTCGCTTGGGGCGCTTTGCCGTTATGAAGGCTGGTACGTGCTTGCAGGCGTGCTGCTGCTTCTGCTCTACGATTTTGCAACGCAGTATGCGCCCAGGCGCAAGGTGCTTCAGGCTGCCGGGATATTTCTCGGAGTATTCGGTCTGCCCGCGCTAATGCATTTCGGTTATATCCTATTGCGCCTGGGCGACAATTTTTTCCACCGGGTCGCGGAAGGGAATCCTAATCCGTATGTAACGTTCAAGCGTCCTGTTGCGTCCGTCATCTATCATCTTGGGGAGCTAATACAGATCGGCGGGGTTCTCCCGCTCTTGCTGGCAATCGGCGGCCTGCTTCTGTTCCTTTTTGAGCGAAAGAAATTTGCATTTCGAGTTCCTTTGATGCTTCTTTGGCTTCCGTCGTTGATCAATATCTCGGCTCTGTATTGGGGCATGGTCTATCGGCTGCGATATTCGGTTCTGCTTTTGCCGGCGATGGCGATCTTCGGGGGACTCGTGATTACCTCGGCGATTGCCAGAAAGCGTGCACTCGTTGCGCTGTTGGTTGTCGTGATGGTGTTGCCATGGCTCTCCTGGTTTTTTTCGAAGACCGATCCAGAGGGAAAACTCTCAGCCGGCCCGGGCGCATTATGGCTGCCTGCCGTGGGATGTGTTCTATTTATGTTTGCTTGGGCACGCCAACAGCATGGATGGGCGCTGATGATCCTTTGTGTTCTTGGAATGCAGGTTCCTCCTCTGGCAAGAGAAAACCGTGCCATGATAGTGGAAACTATGGAGCATGGGTTCATTGAACCCGAGCGGCACGAAATCATGCGATATATCCGGCAGAACTATGATGGGAAGCGGATTCTTATCGACATGGAAAAACAGGCGCCGCTGGTTTACGACTCGGGTCTCAACGTTAGGGAATTCATTTATAATGAAGCCGGCGAAAGGCTTTGGCGTAAGGCGCTGCTCGATCCGGGTAAACAAGCAGGCTGGCTATGCGCGCAGATGGGAGATGTAATATGGGAACGGCTGCAGATTGATCCTGGGTGGGCCGCTGACTATTCTCTTGTGTTGCAAAATAAGTATTTTTCCCTTTACAGGCTTAAAAAATGATTCGAGATTCGGAATTCGAGATTCGAGATTTCAGTTGTTCGCCACTTCAAGATCTCGAATCTCGAATTCCGAATCTCGAATCTGAAATCGAAAACGAGTGAAGACCGAAACTCCTGGCCGGAACTATCAAAAAAGATTCAACTTTTCTCCTCCGCAACCTCGGCCGTTTTTGGCGAATCTGCCCGCCAGAATTGACACATACGAGGAAGGTGTCGCCCGATATTTTCAGTGGAGGACGGGGTTAGACTACTATTTAACCATTGACCAGATTGTCGATTTCGTGGTCAACACGGGCCGTATCAGGGTGATCGACCTGCTGACGGACACGGCGACATTCGCGCTGCGGCTGGCGGGGCGGAAGGCGTTTCCTGGACGGATTTATTCTTTTGACAGCAACATAACGTTGCTGGAACGCGCAAAACAAAGGGCCGCCCACTTGAATCTGCAGGAGTCGATTGAATTCAAACATTTTCAAGAACCGCGGTTTCCCATTCCGGATGCCCACGGTGATGTCGCTGTTTCCGTTTTTGATCTGCACCACCATCCGGTGGAAGAGTATTTGGCGGAAGCGCTTCGAATTCTTGCGCCCGATGGGCACCTCATTGTCGCCGAAATACTCGAGCCGAAGTCCACTCGAATCTCGTGGCAGCGGATTTGGAGAAGATTGAACCTGAAGTTCATACAAAAAAATCCAACCGAAGCGAATGCGGTATATTATGATCGCGAGGAAATCATTGAGTTGTTTTTTAAGATCGGGTTCCGCCAAGTCATCATCCAGGGCTTGAACGTGCCCGAAAGCCCTAATTCGGGGGTGTTCAGCCTGATTGCTGCGACAAAATAGCGGAGGAGTTATTATGCCGAGACGGCATAGATACGGCATTCTGATCGTCCTTGGGTGTCTTCTCTTTTTGTTGCCGGTCTTTGGTATTCCGGTTAAGACCTATCATATAAGAAAAGTGGGCAAGTCCCCGAACTTCATCGCGCTCAGCCCTGATGGTTCAAAAATATATGCAACGTCCTATGGAACGGATCAACTGCTTGAAATCGATCTCGCGGAAAAGATGGTGACGCGTAGCGTTGCCGTGGGATCCTCTCCGTTGGGACTGGCGATTGATAGCCAGGATAAGACGGCAATCGTTGCCTGCAAGGACTCCAGTACGGTCACGTTTGTAGATTTGGAGGCGTTTCGGGTTATCGCCGATCTCAAAGTCGGAGGTCAGCCGAACTCTGTCGCAATGAGCCCCCGAGGATATACTGCCTATGTGTCCAGTTACGGGCGCACACGCGAAGGTTCGCTGCATATCATTGACGTGAGGGACCACAGCCTGGCGGCGAGCATCAAAATGGGAGTTGCTCCATTCTCCATAGCTGTTTCTCCTACAACAGAACTGGTCTATGTGGTGATGGGCGGTAGTAATGAAGTCTGGGTAGTCGATCCGGAGAGACGGACGGTCGTAAACAAAATTTCGGTAGGCGAGGCGCCGGATGGAATCGCAATTACGCCTGACGGGAGGCGCGTCTTTGTCGCCAACAGCGGAACCGGCGACTTATCGGTTATCGACACTCAGGTCATGAAAGTCCTGATAACTGTTCCCATCGGGAACACGCCCTTCGGAGTTGCAGTGAGCAACGATGGAAAGCGGGTTTTTGTGGTCAACAGCAAGCCCCGGACCGTCTCGATCCTTCCAACTGATCTCAGCCGTCTGGATCCGGAAACGTTTGATGTCGATCGCGGGCCTACCGATATTAAGGTCTCGCGGAACAATCGGACGGCGTACGTCGTGAACGAGCTGTCAAATTCGATCGTCGTAGCTGAACTGCAGTAAAATAGTCGGCAGTGGAAGTTAGATTACCGCCCACTGCCTATTGCCGGCTGTTCTTAAACCAATCTGCAAATAAGCGGATGCCTTCCTTAAAGGGCTTTTGCGGATTATATTTGAGAACCCTGCGTGCCCGGTTTATATCGGCATACGTGATTTGCATGTCTCCGGGCTGATCCGGCATAAAGCGAAGCAATGCCTTTTTCCCGAGTGCATCTTCGAGATGCCTGACCATTTCGATCAGCGGGATGGTCTGGGATTCGCCTAAGTTGATAATTTCAAAACGCGGATTTACCGCAATGGCCGCAACGATACCGGCAACAATATCCTCCACGTAGGTGTAATCGCGTCTTGATTCTCCTGAGCCGAAAATTGGGATTTCCTTTTCGTCAGACATGAGCTGGGCAAATTTGTGAATTGCCATTTCCGGGCGTTGTCTGGGGCCGTAAACCGTGAAAAAACGGAGGCAGGTAATGTGCATCGAGTAATTGTGGGCATACGTGTGACAGAGCAGCTCTCCAGCCCGCTTTGTTGCCGCATACGGTGACACAGGCGTGTCCACGGGATCGTTTTCCGAAAATGGAACTCGGGGGCTCCCTCCATAAACGGATGAAGAAGAGCCGAAAATAAAGCCGTCAACAGAGAATTGCTTGGCCAATTCCAGCAAATGAACCGTTCCGGTCACGTTGACGTCCGAGTACAACTCCGGCTTTTGTAGTGACGGTCGCACCCCGGCCCATGCAGCAAGATGAACGACGACATTGGGGCGGGTTTGGGCGAAGACGCCGTGCAGACCTTCTCGATCCAGAATATCCACGACATGGACAGGCAGGGAAGCCAAAGCCTGAAGATCGCGCACGTTTCGTTTCTTGATCTCGGGATCGTAAAAGTTGTTGAAATTATCCAGAAGGATGACCTCGGCCCGTTTTTCCAGTAATGCTGCTGCGAGGTGATATGCAATGAAACCGGCGCCGCCGGTGATGAGAACTCGCATGGTATATCTCCTGCAGAGGCCCGCATCTCTGTTGCTCTGCATTTATCGGAAATCTCCAGCCAAACTATCCGATTATGCCTGGCGAGTCAATCATCGAAGGTTGATCGTTCCCTGTTGTGAACACTGCTTTGAAGTGACTTAAATTTTCCATCATTGACTTACTGACACTAAAGAAACTAAAACCCAAAATACGGAACGGGAAACGGGAAACGGTGAACGTATGTTATTATCACTGCCATGCTACACGTCGGGTTGACCGGGAATATTGCATCCGGAAAAAGCCAGGCTGCTTTGCTGTTTGCGGAGCTCGGGGCGCACATTATCGATGCCGACGTCGTGGCTCGTGGACTGCTTTCTTCGGGGACCAAAACGTATTCAGGAATTGTGAACGAGTTTGGAGAGCAGATACTTGACTCCGAGCGGGAAATCGATCGCAAAAAGCTGGGCCAGATCATTTTTTTTGATGTAGAAAAAAGAACGTTGCTCAATCAGTTGACCCATCATGATGTCGGCGTGGAAATTTTGCGGCGAATTTTCGACTTTGAGCAGTCCTCGTCGGGAGGAATTGTCATTGTCGATGCAGCGCTGATTATAGAGACGGGCGGATATAAAATATACGACCGATTAATTGTGGTCACCTGCGATCCGTCACTGCAAATCGCCCGGCTGATGAGTCGCGATCAGTTGAGCGAAAAGGAGGCCCGGGCTCGAATGAACTCTCAAATGCCTATTGAAGAAAAGCTCAAGCTTGCGGACTATACGATCGATACGTCGGGGACTCTGAAACAAATGCGCGATCAAGTCGAAGCCATCTACCGCGACCTGCTGACCCAGGAAATGCGCCTGAAAGAGCGAAGATAACCGCATCGCAGACAGGTTGAAGGGCCAGACCCTGCATGTTGGGATAATACAATTGACAACCAGCTGCATGCTATGTTACTAGTGCATGTTTTTTAGATGCACATGCTTTCTGAATACGGTAGTTTGAGTTGCTGACGCCTGTAAAACCTGCCGGCGCTCAATCCGCATAAATAAATCCTTGAGATTTAGAAAAAGCAGATATCGCGAATCCTAGCCAAGACAGAGACTATGCTGAATTTTATTTGGTTGATACCGACCTTACCCTTATCCGGAAGTGCGCTGATCGGCTTCCTGGGGTTGATTCAATTACGGAGCACGGGTGAAAAGCTCAATAAAAAGTTTGTTTCCATCATTGCTCTTGCTTCCGTCGGACTCGCTTTCATTTTGAGCGTCCTGCTTGTTTATCAGCTTTTTGTTGTCCAACACGGAGAACTGTTCTCAATAGACCTCTTCACTTGGCTTCGCGCCGGATCTTTGCCCCTTGCGAACGGAGGAATGGCCAATTTCAACGTGCCCTGGGGGTACCAGCTGGATCCTTTATCAGCGGTCATGGCCCTTGTTGTGACCGGCGTTGGATTTCTGATCCACATATATTCGACGGGCTATATGTGGGATGACAGTGGATACTATCGGTTTTTCTCGTATCTGAATCTCTTCATGTTTGCAATGCTTACGCTCGTCCTTGCAAATAACTACGTGATGATGTTCGTCGGTTGGGAGGGGGTCGGCCTCTGTTCTTACCTTTTGATCGGCTTCTATTTTGACAAGAAGAGCGCCGGGGATGCAGGGAAGAAGGCATTTGTCGTAAATCGTATCGGGGATGCGGGTTTCATTTTGGGAATGATGCTCGTATTCGTCCATTTCGGCTCTCTGCGATTTGAAGATGTGTTTAAGCAAGCGTCGGCCATGCCCGTTCAAACCGGGCACACGTTCCTCTTTTGGGCGACCCTCTGCTTTTTTATCGGAGCCTGCGGAAAGAGCGCACAAATCCCCCTCTATGTTTGGCTTCCGGATGCGATGGAGGGGCCCACCCCTGTTTCCGCCCTAATCCATGCTGCCACGATGGTGACTGCGGGTGTTTACATGGTCTGCCGCGGCAACGCGCTGTACAGCAGGGCTCCGGAAACTCTGATGATCGTCGCGGTCGTGGGCTCGGTAACTGCTCTTTTTGCCGCTACAATTGGGTTTGCCCAGACGGATATCAAGCGTGTTCTCGCTTATTCTACCGTGAGCCAGTTGGGATACATGTTCGCGGCGCTTGGGGTGGGCGCCTTCGTCGGTGGAGTTTTTCACCTGATGACCCATGCCTTTTTCAAGGCTCTTCTGTTCCTCGGTTCCGGTTCAGTCATCATGGCCATGCATCATGAGCAGGACATGATGAAAATGGGAGGTCTGAAAAAACACCTGCCCTGGACGTACCGGACGATGTTATTCGGAACCATCGCAATTGCAGGAATCCCGCCGTTTGCCGGGTTTTTCAGCAAGGACGAAATTCTCTGGAGAGCGTGGAGCAACGGCCACCCGGTTATCTGGTTTCTGCTCTGGAGCGGTGCCGGAATGACCGCCTTCTACATGTTCAGACTCCTGTTCCTGACATTCTGGGGAGAGGAACGGATGGATGAGCATACGAAACATCACATTCACGAATCGCCTAAGCGCGTGGTGTTCCCTCTGGCTATCCTGGCTGTGCTTTCGTTGATCGGGGGCTTGGTCGGATTTCCCGGGTGGACGGGTGTCTCAAACAGATTCGAGCATTTCCTGGAACCGGTTCTTCGAATGCCGGGAAGCAGAGAGGCGGCGGCTCCTCTCGCAGGCCAGGAGATTTTGTTTACCGCGCTCTCTGTGGCAATAGCCGCGTTAGGAATCTACCTGGCCTATCGTTTTTATGTGGTCAAGCCTGGCACTGCAGACCGTGTTACGCAGAGGATCAGGGGATTTTACGAACTGGTGTATCACAAATACTACGTGGATCAGCTTTACGACGCTCTCTTTGTAAACCGTACGAAAGATCTCGGAAGGGCGTGCTTTTTTGTGGATTCCCATTTCGTCGACGGCGCCGTAAACGGAACCGCGGCAACGACCCGCGGAACCGCAAGTCTCTCCAGGCTCTTCGATACTTACATCGTGGATGGATTGGTCAATCTGATCGGCTGGTTCAATATGATGCTGAACCGGATTGTGACCTCATTCCAGACCGGACTTGTCCAGAGATATGCTTTGGTGGCGGTGTTGGGGGTCATCGTTTTTATTTTGGTTTTCTACAATGGCCTGCTGACCAGCAATTTCTGGGCGAAATATTTGACAGTTTTTTGAATAGCTGTCAGCTCTCAGCCGTCAGCAAAAGGTATGTTGCTGATGGCTGACATCTGACGGCTGACAAACGGAGCGGATGCAATGGACTTCTTCATGAGCAATATTCTAAACATAGTCTGCTATCTCCCGCTGGTGGGGCTGATACTGATTATGTTCATCAAGCGGGAAAATGAAAACGCGGTCAAATGGATCGCCAACATCACCGCTTTCATCGGCTTCCTGATTTCTATTCCGCTCCTGACATCATTCAACAATCCCCGATTCATTGGTCCTAACGGATTCCGCTTCCTCTATGAGCATTCCTGGATCCCGCAGATTGGGGCGAATTACAAATTTGGGATTGACGGAATCAGCATGCTGTTGGTAATGCTGACAACGCTGTTAGGCTTTATTGCCATACTATCCTCGTGGACTGCCATCAAGGATCGGGTGAAGGAGTATTACGCCTTCATGCTCCTGCTGCAGACAGGAATGCTTGGCGTCTTTATGTCTCTCGATTTCCTTGTCTTTTATGTCTTCTGGGAAGTGATGCTGGTTCCCATGTATTTCCTGATCGGCGTCTGGGGCGGGCCAAGGAAGCTTTATGCTGCGATAAAGTTTTTCCTTTATACGTTGACGGGCTCCGTGCTCATGCTTGTCGGAATTCTGGCGATTTACTTCTATCAGTACGATGTCACGGGCATTTACTCGTTTGATATCGTGGGCTTTCAGAAGCTGGGTTTTCCGACCGACCTCCAGTGGTGGGTTTTCCTTGCTTTCTTTATCGGATTTGCAATCAAGGTTCCCATGTTTCCGTTCCACACCTGGCTGCCCGACGCTCACGTCGAAGCTCCTACGGCCGGTTCTGTTATCCTCGCAGGCGTTCTGCTGAAAATGGGGACGTATGGTTTCGTCCGCTTCTCTTTGCCGATGTTTCCCTGGGCGACCATGCACTTTCTGAAACCGATGCTGATTCTTTCGTTGATCGGGATCATCTACGGCGGACTTGTGGCCATGATGCAAAAGGACATGAAATCGCTGGTCGCGTATTCTTCCGTCAGCCATCTCGGATTTGTGATGCTGGGTGTATTTGCCGCCACACCGGTCGCACTGCAAGGGGGAGTGCTGCAAATGATCAATCACGGAATTTCGACCGGGGCACTCTTCTTGATCGTGGGGATCGTCTACGAAAGGCGCCACACCCGGATGATTTCGGACTACGGTGGCCTCAGTCACATCATGCCGGTTTATGCCACGGTGTTTTTGGTCATGACTCTGAGCTCGATCGGGATGCCGGGACTGAACGGGTTTATCGGCGAGTTTTTCATTCTCCAGGGAACGTTTGCTGCGCCGGGCCTTTGGCCGTATGCGGCTCTGGCCGTCATAGGAATCGTCCTGGGGGCTGCATACATGCTGTGGCTTTACCAGCGTGTCATGTTCGGCAAGCTGGAAAACCCTCTGAACAAGGTTTTGCCCGACTTGAACTTGAGAGAGCTTGCCACCTTTGTTCCATTGATCATCCTTGCATTCTGGATCGGCATCTATCCGACTTATTTCACCAAGTATCTTGACGAACCGGTGAATGCGATTGTCGAGCGTGTGAGGGCCGACTACAACAAAACGAAAGTTGCCGATATTCCGAAGCTTCCCTCAAATTCGCAATCGGCATATAGCAAATAGCTCAAAAGCAAAGACGCCACGGATTCCACGGATTTCACGGATTTTGAATTTGTGAAATCCGTGATAACAAACGTTCTGTTTCTTGCTTTTTCAGCAGGCTTTTATTCGAGCATGGATCTGTCGAGAGGCAGTCTCAGAAAGATGATAAAACATGTGCGGACGGGTCTCCAGACCCGTCCGGATTTTCAGTCTTGGGATTGCTCGGGCGGGACGGCTCTGGAGAGCCGTCCCCACATGTTCAATAGCGGTTCTCGGCTTTCCTTTGGTTGCGGCCCGGCCGCGCTGTGGAATCCGTGGCGTCTTTTTGTCCAGTAAATATATGAAATGCTATCCCGAGGTGATTGAAAGCTACTATCTGGAAAGCGATGAAGGACTGTTTTTCGCGGTAAAGGGTCTGGAGCATCCGCCTGACCGATGCATCGGGGTGCTCCGCTACGCCCCTGATGCGGAACATGGAGACCGGAAAAAAGGCGAGATGCGATACCGCCGGTTGTATCACTTTGCCGAGCAGGAGGATTTGTTGCGCTCGCTTTATCCTCAATACCTTGCATATGACGCGGTCTTTCATGCGACCTTGCAGAGCGTACCTCAATCACGCGTCCGGCGAGTGTATGATCCTCGTGTCCGGCTTCTGGAAATGGCTGCCGGCGCTGCAGCGAGTGGGATTGAATCGGATGCGGTATCATTTGCCGGCCTGCTGCAAGAGAGCGCGGGAGTTCCGCCGTCCGCAATCGGAATTTCCGGCTCTTTGCTGATCGGCCTGCACACCGAGCACTCCGATCTGGACTTTTCCGTATTTGGAACAGAGAACTGCAGGAAGATCTACGAAGCATTGGGAAGCTTACTGCGCTCGGATTTCGCTGACGGTCCCCGTCGGCTCGAGATCAATGCCATTAAAGAGCTATATCACCAGCGCGAAACCGACACGCATGTCTATTTCGATAAATTTGTGGATGTGGAGAAAAATAAGGTTTGCCAGGGCAGCTTTCATCGACGCCCCTATTTCATTCGCTTCATCAAGGAAGCGCATGAATGGAGCCCTATTTACGGCAGCGTTCGGTACACGCCGCTCGGAAGGACGAAAATCACGGCTAAAATCCACGATGATCAGGAAGCGATTTTTACTCCATGCAAATACGTTTTGTCCGACGTGAACGTTCTAGAAGGCCCACCGTTGTTTGTGAGGGAAATTGTTTCTTTCCGGGGCAGGTTCTGCGAACAGGCTAGAACGGAACAGTCAGTCACAGCAGCGGGAACGCTGGAAAGTGTGGAAAACATCCGTGGAGAAATCAAGTATCGCTTGCTGCTGGGAAGCTCTCCGGAAGATATGATGGTCCCTACAGACCTTAATTGGCATTCCTGTGAACCCCTGCCTTAGCAGCCCGTGGTGAAAGTACAATAGGCCGCGTTCCGAGCGCCGCAGGGGCAGATGCAAGGCGGCGCGACGCAGGCGATACGGGTATATCGTCGAGGAGCGCCAACGCAGCAGATGCCCCTG
>Ga0187861_10000658_pt1 | contig 39492 bp, 54 predicted proteins | sample June2016WEW_10_1_3_FD_132986 | JGI IMG/M metagenome (GOLD analysis project Ga0187861, IMG submission 132986) | Peatland microbial communities from SPRUCE experiment site at the Marcell Experimental Forest, Minnesota, USA - June2016WEW_10_100 | ecosystem: Environmental > Terrestrial > Soil >...
CATCAATATGTTACGGGTACTATCGTTAGATTTCGCATACCGGTTGATTTTGGCATGATGCAGATAGATGAATTAACTTCATCAATTACCGTACTAAGTCCTACAACATTTTCTGTAGATATCTATACCACTGATTTCGATCAATTCATAGTTCCTCCGGCCCCAATAGGACATCTGCCTCCTGGTGCTGAATTGCAGTATGCCCAGGTTATTCCTATTGGGGAAATTAATTCTCTTTTAGCAGCAAGTACACAAAATGTTTTACCTTATCCTTAAGGAGATTGTATGGCGCTTTCTACATTGAGTGATATTCGAACAAAAGTACGTAAATTAACAAGAAGTCCTGGTAATGCACAAATATCCGATACAGAAATAGATAACTATGTTAATACATTTATTCTTTATGATTTTCCAAGCCAATTAAGGCTTTTTTCGTTAAGAAGTACGCTCTCTTTTTATACACAACCCTATGTTGATACCTATCAAACATTAGAATTTGGTGCAGTAAGACCAGTTACTGATCCTCTTTATGATTTTAATAATAAAGTTATTGCTGTTCATCCGCCTATTTATCTTTCAGGTAATCTTGGTTATTACACACAAGATAGAACAAAATTCTTTGTAGGTTGGCCTAAAGTAAATTTAGTCGCTGATACTGCATTACGTGGTGATGGGACAACGGGTGCTTTTACAGGAAACTTAAGCAGTCTGCCAGTCTTACAAAATAATGTAGCTTTTACCTGTGTTGATACCAATGGTAGATCAATGGTTCTTACTGATATTCCTAATACTAATACAACAGGCCTTCTTTATACAGTAGGTACTGCTTTACCTATGGGAACTATCAATTATGTTACTGGTGCTTATACGCTTAATTTTCTTAATGTAACTGCTGTTGGTGCAGTCATTTATAGTGAGACAGTACCTTATTTGCCTGGTAAACCATTAGCTATGCTTTATTATGACAACATTATGACATTAAGGCCTGTTCCTGATAAAGCCTATTCAGTACAGATGGAAGTTGATGTACAGCCATTAGAACTTCTTAGTAGTGGTGCAGTACCTAAACTTGCTGAATGGTCACAATATATTGCTTATGGTGCTGCTAAAAAAATATTCGAAGACCGTATGGATATGGATAGTGTACAAATGATAATACCAGAGTTTAAAGAACAAGAAGCAATGGCATTAAGAACAACACTTGCCCAACAATGTAATGAACGTACACAAACAATCTATAGTTCTGGTCGTAATAATGTTGTTTGGTCATTTGATAACACCAATTGGCCTTATTAAGGAGAGATCATGGCATTAACATTTATCCCAAATCCAGGGCAAAATCTACAGCAAACACGAGATCCTATTCGTCAGAACTTTATTGATATTGATACTGCCTTTACGGTAGATCATGGTACTTATGCTTTACCTGGTGCAGGTTTACATAACAAGATAACAATGCCAGATGGTGCTGATGTAACAGCAGGATATACAGCAACACAGACTGGATTCTTTAATCATGTAAATGCTTCAACAGGTCGCAATGAAATTTATGCAGTACAAGCAAATAATCTTTCTTATCCTATGACTGCTTGGGGTTTTGCTGGCACTATTGGATGGACTTATATACCAAGTGGTTATGTTGTTAAATTCGGTAGAGCAACTATACCTGCAGGTACCGATACAACAGTAAATTTTGGCAATCCTCCTTATACTGTTTGTAGATCGGTAACTTGTAATGCAGTACCAACAGCAGGAACTGTTCCTGGAACCTATTATTTTGTTGAAATACATAATACTACAGTGAATAGTATGGTAGTACGCCCAATTCAAGTTGATGGAACAGGTATGCATCCAACGACGGTTGGTATTGATGTTACCTATATTGCGATTGGGGAATTGTAACATGCCAAGCGATAGATTTCTTATAGCGCCAATGGATGAGAAATCAGGATTGCGCACTGATCTCAAACCTTGGTTGATAGCAGATCAAGCTTTTAGCACACTTGATAATGCTTATCAATTTCGTGGTAGAATACGCAAACGATTTGGTTCTCGATTTCCGGTGAATACACAATTCTCATCTCGTTTAAGGGTTAAAATAGGTACGGTAGATGGCGCTGGTAATTTTGGTGGCAATACACCATGGTCAGCACCTAATACACCAATAGTTCCAATGGCATTAGGACAAATGTTTTCTGTAGGAACTGTTGTATTTACTGTTAATACAGTAGCGCCATTAGTATTTCTTTTACGTTCAGATGGATTACTATTACCAGCAGAATATAGTAATGCAGGTATTTTTACTCTTATTGCGGATATTACTCTTGCTTTGCAGGATGTGTATTTTTATCCTGGTTTGCCCGTAATGGGACTTCAAAGTTTTGAATCTTATGCTGTTAATGATGAACCTACCATAGCTTTTGATACACGTTTTGCTTATCAATATATTACTGATGGTTGGCAACGAATAGAAAATCCTCCTTTTACGGCAACAGTATTAGCTGATATGTGGACTGGTGATGATACTCAATTTTTCTGGACATGTACCTGGAGTGGATTACAGCCAGAAAACAAAGTATTATTCATTACTAATTTTGATGAAACAGATCCACGGTTTATGCGTACTTTAAGCAATCTCTATATATTAGAAGTCTTCAATCCACAGATTAGTCAGTTTGTTGCAGGACCGCCTATAGTCATTGGTAGTTATCTTGATTCTTGTCGTATTCTTGTTCCTTTTAAGAATAGATTGCTTGCGCTTAATACCTGGGAGAATGAAGAACGAACCGCCGGTGTTTTTACCCAAGTAAATTACACTAATCGTTTACGCTATTCTCAGGTTGGATCTCCTCTTGCTACTGATGCATGGCGTCAGGATATTCCGGGTAAAGGGAATGCTATTGATGCACCAACAACAGAAGCAATTGTGACTGTAGAATTTATCAAAGATCGTTTGATTGTCTTCTTTGAACGTTCTACCTGGGAAGTTGCCTATACCGGCAACCAAGTTTATCCTTTTATGTGGAACAAGATTAATACAGAACTTGGTGCAGAATCTACCTTCTCGGTTATTCCTTTTGATAAGGTTGCTATTGGCGTTGGCAATGTGGGCATTCATGCCTGTAATGGAAGCAATGTAGAAAGGATAGATGAAAAAATACCTCAAGCTGTATTTAATATTCATAATGTTGATGGTGGTGTTGACAGGGTGTATGGTATTCGTGACTTTACTACTGAGATGACTTATTGGGCATTTCCTTCAACAACAACATCAACTGATCAACCATATCCTAACAAAGTATTGGTATTCAATTATAAGACAGGTTGTTGGGCATTCTTTGATGATAGTATTACCTGCTTTGGTTATTTCCAGGCAGCACCAGGAGCAAACTGGGATTCTACCCAAATAACATGGGATAGTGATACATCATGGGATGCAACAACAACACAATCTAAATTCCGTGATGTAATAGCAGGAAATCAGCAAGGATTTACCTTTATCTGTGATTCAAATTGTATGGTTAATGCATCTGCTTTACAGATTACTGATCTTTCTGTTTTGAATAATGTAGTAACGATTTGGGCAATTAATCATAATCTTCGGGTAGGCGATTATATTTATTTTGAAGGTGTCACTGGTACTGGTAATCTCAATCTGCTTAATGGTAAGATATTTGCTGTTAATAATGCTTATCCCGTTTTCGCTGATCAATTCACCATCAATTATAGTGATAATCTTACTCCTCCTACGGTATTGGCTGGTGTTTATTCTGGTGGCGGTCTTATGTCTCGTGTTAGCTCTATTAATATAGCAACGAAGCAATACAATTTCTATGCACAAGAAGGCCGTAATGCCGCTATTAATAAGATTGATTTCATGGTTACCAGTACGGCAGCTGGTGAGATGCAAGTGCAGTATTATGCTTCTACTTCACAGGATAATCTTCTTGAACAAAGTAGTCCTTCGCCTGTTGGTAATGGTTGTCTTTTAGGTACTGGCAATCTTGATACGTATCCGTATACGGCAACAATACCCTTTGAACAGTTTCAGGATAGACTTTGGCATCCTTTATATATTATGGCAAATGGTGAATGTATTCAGCTATATCTAACAATGTCTGATGAACAAATGAGAGATCCAGATATTCGTGAGTGTGATTTTGAATTACATGCTATGGTATTTTATGCAAATAGAACCAGTGCACGGTTGGAGTAGAATATGCCTTACTTACAATCAGAACTAGAGAATACGGGTCTTTACGTACCAACGACACAAGTATGGGATGTTCAGCAATTCTATGATATGGATGTTAATAGTCCTCAGTTTAAGGAATTATTAGTGAGGCTGTATCAGAATCTGAACAATATTGCTGTTGCTCTTAACCTTAAAGAATCTGCTTATTATATGACCAAAGAGTTTCTTACCGGACAGGTATTCTTTAATCCTGATACTAATGAACCTGAGAAACAAAGACCAGGTTATCGGCAGGTAGTTAACTTTGGTGCATTACCAGCAGCAGGAATTCAACCAATTCCTCATGGTCTTACATTGAATGCATATACGACAGCAACACATATCTATGGTGCAGCGACCAATCCAACTACAACTGAATTAATACCATTGCCATATAGTAGCACTGTAGCAGGTGACAATATCGAAGTATGGATTGATGCTACGAATGTTAATATAAGGGTTGCTGCTAATTGGTCTACCTATACACGATGTATTATTGTTATTGAATATCTTAAGAGTTAGGAAGATTATGGCATTACCAATGCAATTACAGAATCCGCGGCAATCTCAACAACAAGCACCATGGAATATGAATCAATTTAATCAACAACAAGTTCCTTACGATAATTCATGGAGTAACTTCTTTTGGGGACAAGGTCCACAGAATATGCAGTTTGGTTACTACAATCCTGAACAGCAACAGATGTTTCAGCAAATGCTACAAAGCGGTCAAAACATGTGGCAGAATCCTTATGAAGGATTTGAGCCTATTAGGCAAAATGCGCTGAATACTTTTAATCAGCAAGTAGTACCGGGTCTTGCTGAGCGTTTTGGTGCAATGACAGGTGGTGCAATGAGTTCTCCTGCTTTTGCTTCGCAATTAGGTGCGGCCGGTCAACAATTGAGTCAAGGTCTTGCCGGCATGGAATCACAATATGGGCAACAAAATAGACAGCAAGCATTGCAAGCAATGCAAATGGGTGGATCAAGACAGTTTGAAAATATGTTTATGCCGCGGCAACCAGGTTTAGTTGAATCAAGTATTCCAGGTGCTTTACAGGCTGCTGGTAAAATTGGTGGTGCCGCTCTTGGCGCAACAATGATCTAAAGGAGATATAATGCCTCAAATATATCAAGGACGTTCAGCAGGGCAAACTATTGGTGAAGCTATTGGTACTGGCGCTGCAGAATTGGGTGCTGGTGTAGCACAAGGAATGGAACAGCTTACTCAAGCTAAGATGAGAGAATTATTAAGAAGACAAGAACAAGGGCGAAGAGAAGAAGCATGGAAAAAAATATTACCGCCGGAACAACAACAATATGCTTCTGCTTTAGCAGGTCTTCCTGACGCTATTACTTCTCCTTTTGGGAAAGAGATTGCAGCAGGACCACGACATGCACGGGAAGCTATGGCATATGAAAATGCTGCGAATCTTGGCCAACAGCAACCAACACCGCGTGAACAACTATTAGGAACTCAACAAACGGTTCCGCAATCAGATGTTGCTCCCTATGCAGATATGCTTAATGCTCCAGAATTAACAGGACAGCCACAAACACAAATAAATATACCTCAGAAACCATTTAAATTGCCGGGTGGTATATCGCCACAGGCATCAAAGGGCGCGATTGATATATTGATGAAAAATAGGGCTATGGCTCAGAAAGAACATCAATTTAATGTAAAAAACCAAAATGAAATAAGAAAACAGAATGATGCATTTGTTGAAAAGATAAATACAGAAGCAGAATCAGCAAAAAGAGTGAATGAACAACTAAATATCATAGAGAATTTTGATAAACAAAATAAATTAAATAGTCCTTATGTTGCCTCAGCAGTTCAATTCCTCAAGGATAAGGTTGGTTTAGATCTTAGTGGTTATCTGACTCCAGAAAGTCAGTTTACTAATGCTTCTAAAGTTGCTGCTTTTGAGAATATGCGGCAGGTTTTTGGTGGCAGAGTTACTCAACAGGAAGCTATGGTCTTCCTCGACAAATGGCCTACGCTAATCAATTCCAAGGAAGGACGACAAATACTTGGAACATGGTATAAAGAGTTAGGTAAGGCAAAATTGGCTTCAAAAGAGGCATTAGATGAAGTTCTGAAAAAGAATAAAAATGTTTGGCCTAATGATATAAAAGATCAAGTTATAGCCCTTGCAGACAAGAAAAAAGACCAAATCTACGCTGATATGAAAAATAAGATCTTTAAAGAGGCCGAAGCATTTGGATCTACCGATAAAATAAAATACGGAAATAGTAATTATAAAGTTATTTCACGCGTCGATGAAAAGCCAAAGGCAGCAGATTACAAAGGAAAATATTTTCGAGATCCTTCTAGTGGAAAACTATTCGAAAGTGATGGAATAAATTGGAAGGAGGTAAGCAAAAATGCCATATGAAATATTAGATAAACTTCCAGGAGAAGAAATAAATCCAGTACCTCCTATAGAAACATCACCGATTTTCGAAAGAAAAACGAGAATTAATAAAGGTGCTGCTAAACGAATATCTGAACGCGAAAAAAGAATAGAAGAACGCGAAGCAAACTATGTTGAACCAACAGGATTAAGTAAAGTTGGTCAAACAGCGGCACAAATAGCTACGACAGGAGTGGCATCAGCTTTAGGCGTACCACATTCTTTAGAAAATTTAGCGCAATATATTGGTACCGGTATTCGTGGTGTATTTGGGATGGAACAACCAAGTGAGAAAGAATTACAAGCAGCTCAATCATTTCCATCATCCGAAAAGATAAAAAAAGAAATGATTGAACCTGCAATAGGTAAAAAATATCTTGAACCAACAAATACTGTTCAAGAATTAGCTAATACATTTGCAGATTATCTTGGTGGCCAATTATTCCCGATTCCTGGCATTAAAGGTGCTTCATTAGCAAGAAAAGCAGTTGCATCCGGAATAGGAGCATCTTTAAAAATTGGCGCCAAGAAAATGAATTTTAGTCCGATTGTTCAAGAGGTAGCAGGATTGAGTGGTGTTATGGCAGCATCGATGTTAGGACCAATAGCTGAGACTGCTGCTTCTCAATTTCTTAATTCTGGAAAGAAGATTGCTGAAACTGTTGATATTGGAGTACCAAAACTCACTGAACATTTAGATAATTTAGAGAAAATGCTTGGCGAATCCGTTGGTCCGGATAGAAAGGTATTACAAGAAATTATTGATTTGGTTCGAGGAGTTGTTCAGCCATTCAAAGGCAAAGTTAATGCCGCTAAATTATGGAACATGAAAGAACAACTCAATGCTTGGTATCAAAATGGTAAGTTATCTTCTCAAGGTCAACATGCTGTTTCTGAAATGGTAAAATCAATCTATGAGGATATTGGAACAGCTGCTAAAGATGTTGAACCTGGTTTAGGCGATCTTTTAAAGGGTAACGAGATTTATCGAGCGGTTAAACAATCAACACCATTTATAGAATGGCTCGACAAAAATATAAATTTGCAGCGTATGGGAAGTAACCTATTGAATACTATACTTGGACGTTCATCGGTTGCTAATTTGCCTATGGCATTGGTAGGCGGTGGTGCAGCATTGGTCGCTAAACCAGTTATAAAATCGATAGCCACAGCAGTGAAGAGTCCTACATTGATGAAATTATATGGAGAACTAGGTAATGCCGCAGCGGCAAATAATGTTAATGCAGCTAATAAAATAATAAAACAGATGAATGATTATTTAAACAAGGAATATCCAGAAGAAGTGGCAGAATTTAACAAAGCTCAGAAACAAGAATTACAGCAGGGAAAATATGAAATCTTAGATAGGATTTAATTATCTTTATCATCCCATGATTTTCGTATACCTTTGATTGCTTGATCTAATAACCAGCTTTCAAGGGTAAATATTATTGCGCAGATCGTTATACCCAAGAATATTTGAAAATAGATATTGCAGGTTGCGAGCGGGTAGAAAACTTCAGACCAAAACCATGAAAAGATACTGATCCAAAATACAATTTTTATTAATAACCAGACATCTCTGGAAAATTCTTCCTCACTCATTCTCATAGTAATTCCTACATTGGCAGTAAATCGCCATTTTTATTGTATTCCCGTTCTTTTTTCAGTGCAGCAACTAGAGCTCTATGAACCCATAGGTTTTTAGAGATATTTCTTCTTGCTGCTATTACTTTTATTTCTATAAGTATCTGTGGATCTATATCAAAACACATTTGTTTACGCTTTTTAACTACCATTATTTCTCCCTGTATCAATTCTTTTCTTGTCTCTATGTTAACATGACAGCTGATTTATTACAAGTCCCTAGTTATTATTCGTTTTTTTGTACTTGTATTAGCACGATTGGGGGATTCGAAATTTACTTATATTTTATTGAAGGAGTTGTTATGCCTACGAAACGGACGCATCTAAATGCCAATTATGGCTATCCTGCGCCAACGACTACACAGTCTGCTAATCCTATTATTCAAGTACGTAATCCTGCTGGTACTGATCAGGCTGAAATTGGCCAATTATGGATTAACACAAGGACAAATGTAGCCTATATTTTGGTTTCTGTTGTTGCGGGGGTTTCTACCTGGGCTACAGCGCCTACTGCTTTGGGTCCAGTAGCTAATCTTACGGTAAATCCAGGTGATATTGATGTTACAGCAGGTGATATAAATATAGCACTTGGTGATCTTAATGTTGTAACGGGTAATGCTAATATTAATGGCACTTTAACATCTGGTGCTGCTACTATCGTTGGTAATTCTACTCTTAATGGTAATTTTGACTTAACTGGTGATTTTACCGTTGGTGGTAATGTTGCTATTACGGGTGATTTTGATTTAACCAATGCAGCATCTACCTTAATTAGATCTACTAATAATGCTGCAGACTCTATTGTTATACAATCAACCGGTGGTGTATTAGCTCAGCAGCTTTATCAAAATACCCTTGGTACTAATGCAGCTGCTATAGAAATTGATGCAACTGCTGGCGGTGTTCTTATTCAAGGTGGTCTTGCGACTGCTAATGCAATTCATTTAGATTCTACCAATGTAGCTGGTGGTATTACTGTTGATGCAGGAACTGCTGGATTTACGCTGACTGCTACCAATGGTGACATAGATTTAGAAGCAACTGGCGCTGGTACTATTACTCTTACGGGAACAACTGCTGTTGTTGGTGATTTTACCGTAACTGGTGATTTTGATATTAATGATGCTGCTTCTATTGGTCTTACTTCATCTAATAATGCTGCTGGTGCAATCACCTTATTAACTAATGGTGGTGCTGCTGCGACACAACTTTATTCTAATACCCTTGGAACTGCTGCCAATTCTCTTGGTATGGTTTCAACACTTGGTGGTGTTCGTCTACAAGCAGGACTTGCTTCGGCAACTGCTCTTGACTTACAGGCAACTAATGCAGCTGGTGGTGTACGCGTATTAGCAGGAACTGCTGGTATTGCTCTTACTGCCGTTAATGGTCCTATTGCGCTTGATTCTGGCACTGGACTTATTGATGTTGGTACTACCGCTACCGTTAAGACCATAAATATAGGTGGTGGTGCAGCTGTTGTAGAAACTATCAACGTAGGTGGCACAGGAGCGAACGTTATTGCTATCGGTAATACCCAAGCAGCCGGATCAGTTTCCATTGGTTCTGGAATGATTGCTGGTACAATTTCGATAGGTGGTACGGGAGCGCAGGTTGGAACGATTAATATAGCACCTTCTACTGCTGCAATGATACTCAATATTGCTAATACCAATGGTAAGAAGACAATCAATATTGGTAATGGTGTTACTGGTAATGATATCGCTGTTGGTAATGGTATTAATGTTGCAGCACAGACAGTTTCTATAGCTAATGGTGCTTCTGCAGCCAATTCTACCGTTAATATTCTTTCTGGTATAGCAACTGCTGGTGTTCAAGTACTTAATCTTGCTGGTGGTGCTTCCAATAAAATAGTTAATATTGCCAATGACGCAGCTATTAATTCTGTTGAAATAGGTGCTGGTGCTGTTGATGCAACCATAACTATTGGTTCAACAGCAGGAACGAACACGATTGATCTTGGTGTTTCTCTTGCGACAAGTACCGTTACCGTTGGTTCTGTTGCTGCTGCTTCTTCTACTCTCATTCAAGCTGGTACCGGAGATCTTATTTTAACCAGTCTTGATGAACTTACTCTTGATGCAACAGGTCCTCTTGCTATTAACTCCGTAAGTACAATTAGTATCGGGAATGATGCCAATGCTCAACAAATCAATATTGGTACTGGTGCTGCAGCTCGTCCTATTACTCTTGGTAATGCTGTTGGTACAACAAGTGTTGATATTGTTGCAGCGAGTGGTGGTATAACTTTCACTTCTAATGGTGACGTACGACCAATTCCTAATACAGTTAATGGTGTTGTTGCTGGTGCTGGTGTTTGGACAGCAACATCTAATCATCGTGTTGCAAGAATAGCAATAACGAATGATGCAATTGCAGGAGCCGGTCTTGCCCAATTGACGGTAACGAACTCAATTGCTGTACCTGCAACGGGACTTCTTATTAGTGCAGTTGTTCTTGATACAAGCGGAAACCATGCAGCATTTAGTGTTGATGGTTCTTATATTGTTGCTGGTGGTGGATCGTTTGTGGTCAACCTCAGAAATAGTACTGGTAACAACTTTGCTGCTGGTGATACCGTTTACATTTCATTCTGGTTATTGAATTAATTCGGCTATGTGACAGAGCTTCTTGGTTTCCAATTTTTTCCAGGAAGCTCTGCTTTAAATAAGGATAAATATGGAAACGAAACAATATGTTACTTTCGAAATCAAAAAAGACGACTGCTTGTTCAGCTTTCATATGCCATTAGGGGCTACTTGGGGACAGGCTATTGATGCTGCCTTTGAATTCTTACAAGAAGCCCATAAATTAGCTGCAAAATCAGCAGAGAATATGAAACCTAAAGAGGTGGAATAATGGCTCATCTAAGTGCGCGTAGGATAGCTTTTGAGAATTTACGCCAATTAGCTTTTGGTGGTATTGGTGTTAACTATGCAATAATTGGAGCACCTTTTTCTAATCCAGTTCGTATGCTAAAAGTAGTTAATGATACAAATACTGCGCTTAGAATTTCTTATGATGGCGTGAATGATCAAGATTATATCTCCGCTAATTCTGCGTTTATTTACGATTATGGAACCAATAAGTCTGATTATGCTGAATCGTTAGAGCAGCCAAAAATGGAAGCAATTTATGTTAAACAAGATGATATAACTGCTGCCATTATTGGTAAGGTATCAGTTACCGTCATCTATGCTTCCCAGCATTAAAGGATAATAATGTCACAAGTAATAAGATTAGGTGGCAATGGCGGTGGTGGCCTTGGATTAAACTGGATACGTACTGCTGCCCTTAATACCAATGTTGTAGTCGGTTATGGTTATATTCCTGATAGTGGACTTCCTTTACAGACCTTTGTTCTTCCCGTTGCCTCTAATATTGGTGATGCTTTTGCTATTGCTGGTGAATCTTCATGGCGATTAACACAAGGGATTGGACAATCAGTTCATATAGGCAATCTATCGTCGTCGGTTGGTGTTGGTGGTAGTTGGAGTTCAACAAACCCTACTGATACCGTTATTTTCGTCTGTATTACGGCGAATTTAACCTGGAAGGCTGTTTCTCTTATTGGAATGCCTGCTCCCGTATAATTGATATAACTTTGCGCCTTCTTCTACTATGGCGTTTAAAGGAGAAGAATGATATTACAGGATGCAACAAATGTCTATGCGATAAGCAGATATATTGTTGACCAAATGATACCTGGTACGCCTTATACTACAATACAAATGGCGCTCGATGCCGCTAATGCAGTTAATATAGCACATGCTGGCACGTTGCCTGCCATAGTAGAAGTAAGGCCTGGTACCTACACTGAAGATCTAGTTCTTTATGATAATATTGTTTTAACAGGTACTGATGCAAGTTTAGTGGTTATTGTTGGTACTCATACACCACCATTAACCGGTCTTTGTAAAATAACAAATGTTACTCTCCAATCTGATACAGAGATTATTGATAGCAATGCAGCAGGTACTGCTTCCTTTTATCTTGATAGTTGTTTAGTGAATGTTGTTCTTGATGGTTTTCTGTTTAATATACTTAATTGGTTAACTCCTTCACAGATAACAATAATCAATTGTGGTGATATTTCTACTGGTACAAATCGTGGTATTTATAATATTTCAGGCTCTGTAAAAGTAGATATTGTAAATAGCACGGTAGCCAATAATGTTGATGATCTATTAACGACCTATCTTAATAATGATATGCAGTGTATTAATAGTTCTTTTAATGGCATGATAACTATTAATAATGCTACTTTTTCAGCTACTAATTCATCATTTGGTAAAAAACTGAATGCTATTGGTACTACTACTTTTTCTTTAATTAACTGTGAAGTTGGTAATAGAGTTATCATTCAAAATGATACAACGGCTACTATAGCTTCTTGTGCTATTGGCAGTCTCTATGTTAAGAATAATGCTTTTGTTAAATTGAATGATACTGTTATAACGCCTGCTGCTTTTGTAGTACCAACCATTGATCTTATTGATAATAGTATTACCTATTTTGAGAATTGTTCTTTAGAGAATATTGAACTTAATATAAGCGATACAGCAAGTTGTGCACTTTTTAATAGTTCTTATATTCATACTACGGGAATCAATAATAATTCTTCATTAAGTTCAGGTCTTTTTAATGCAGTAATAACAGTTGCTGGCGGCAATGCTTTAATTGGTAATGGTGTATGGGATGTTGGGCAAATTGTATTTGATGTAAGTAATACTATTGATCCATTACTTACTATAAATAATGCAACACAAGAACGAGTTGGTAATTCAGTTTCTGGTATTGGTTATGATGCACTACATGGTAACATTAATCTTCCTGATACTGATAATAGTAGCCATGTTGGTGTTATAACATTTAATTATGATCCTTATATTCATAATTATGGGCCAATGCCACGAACTAATATTTTTGTTGGCAATGGTGCTGGTAACTTTACGTTAACATCTAATAATTCATGTTGTTTTGGTGATGGAACCGGAGCATCATTAACATCAGGCTCTGCCAATACTTTGATTGGTTATACAGCTGGAACTTTAATGACTACAGCAGGTACTTGCGTCGCCGTTGGTGATGGTTCTTTGCATGATAATCAGACTATTAATGGATTGGTAGCAATTGGTTATCAATCATTAGCTTCCCTTGCTACTTCAGCAAATGGCCATCTTACCTTTGTTGGTAACAGTGCTGGTATTCTTACTGATAATATTTCAGCTTCTGTAGTCATTGGTGCTTCCGCTTTAGCTAATTGCAATATTGGTCCTTCTATAAGAAATGTTATAATTGGTAGTTATGCTGGCCAATTTTTAAGCACTTCTGTAGATAATTGCATAATAGGAAGTTCAGCAGCATATCAACTTTTAACTGGTCAGAACAATTGCCTTATTGGTACCAGTGCTGGTAGTAATTATGTCGGTGCTGAAAGCAATAATGTCATTCTTGGCAGCAATACTGGTGTTGTCGGTGAAAGCGATGTTGTTCGTATTGGTCAAGTTGGTACTCAAACAGCTTGCTATGTTGCTGGTATATATTCTGAAACAGTTGGTGCTGTTGTCGAAGCCGTTATTGTTGATAATACAGGCAAATTAGGTTCTATGCCTCTTGGTGGTTTATTCTGGACTCGTGAAGTAAATGCTGCCGTACCTATGGTAAATTCACATGGGTATATCAATACAAATGTTGGTCTTACTACCTTTACATTACCTTTATTAGCAAACATTGGTGACGAGATTCAGATTATGGGTGAAAGTGCAGCAGGTTGGACTATTGCACAAAATGCGGGTCAGAATATTCAGATTGGTAATGTATCTACGACGATTGGTGTTGGCGGATCTGTTTCTTCACTTAATCGCTATGACTGTATAACTATTCGTTGTCGTGTTGCTAATACTACCTGGTCAGTTACTGGTATTGTTGGTGGTCCTTTAGCCTATGTTTAGGAGATAATATGCCTTATCAAACAGGCGATAATTTGTTTGCCATAAGCAAATATATCGTTTCTCCCAGTGGTACACCGTATACAACTATACAGGCTGCCATTAACGATGCTCAAGCTGCTGGCGGTGGAATCGTTTATATTCGGCCAGGTACTTACACAGAAAACTTGGTTCTCTATGATTCTGTTTTCTTAGAAGGAAGTGCTAACTTATCAGTATCTATTGTTGGTATCCATACACCTCCTGTTGCAGGTACTTGTCAAATTACTTCAGTAGATTTAACCTCTGCTACCCATGCATTTTCTTCTGCTGCTGCAGGAAGTACAACACTTACTGTACGTGATTGTAGATTCCATTTAACCAATGGCTATGCTTTTGATGTTGTTAATTGGACTGGTACTATCAATATTTTTAATTGTGCTGATATTTCTGCTGATAATCATGGTATTAATAATACTGGAAATGCTACTGTTTTAATCAAGGATAGTTTCTTTGGTTATAGTACAACAACTTCTCTTATAAACGGTCTTTGTAATATTTTTTATTCACATATTTATTGTCCTATAACTAAATCAGGAACCTTAGCTATTAACATTGACAGTGGTAGTGTACTCTATCGTACATTGACTGTTTCTGATTCAGTTACTACCTCTATCAATAATTCTAGTTTATTTTCTGGTGCTGATCCTGCTATTGTGACCACATCAAGTTCAGCAGTTACTTTGTCGAATGTCGTTATCGATTCATCAGCGAATCCTAATATTGATGGTACTGGTACTGTTGTATTTGGTGAAGTTACTTTTTTGAAACCACTTTTTATTCCTGTAACTATTACACAATCGTATAATTCTGGTGTACAAACAGGAATTATTGATTTACCTAATACTGATAATACAGAAAATGGTACATTGAGAATGAATGGTGATCCATTTCTTTCTAATTTTGGTACTAATAATACTTTTGTAGGTATTGATTCTGGATCTCTTGGTTTAACGACTGCAGCTGGAAATTGTACATTCGGTGCCCAATGTTGCAACAATTTAGATACCGGTCAAAACAATTCTTGCTATGGTTTTGGTTCTGGAACCTCTATAGAAACAGGATCTGATAATTGTTTATATGGTTATTCAACTGGTAGCGGCATCATTGCAGGAGGTTTGAATTGTGGATTTGGTGATGGCGCATTAGACGGTGGTGATGGATCTAATAATATAGCACTTGGTTATCAAGCAGCAAGTGCTTATGCTGCTGCTGAAAGTGATAATATTATCATCGGAAATCCTGGTACCATCGGTGATAACCATAAAATGAGACTGGGAACTACGGGTAATGGAGCATTTGAAGTCAATGCTACCTATATAGCAGCTATTTATAATACAACGCCGGCAGGAGCAACTTATCCTGTTGTTATTGATAGTAATGGACAACTTGGTTCTTCTACAACTACGCATGTTATTAATTGGACAACTGCTATTGCCAATGTGAATCCGGTTGCTGCTAATACTGGTTATGTTATTAAGCATGCGACACCAGCAAATAAAGTTACTCTTACCCTTGATGCTACTTATGCTGTTGGTGATACCATTGTTATAACTGGTTATACAGCAGGTGGTTGGCGACTAGCACAGCTTGCTAATCAGCAGATATTCTTTGGGGCATCATCTACAACGATTGGTGTTGGTGGTTATCTTGAATTCACCAATGCACATGATTCGATAACACTTGTTTGTGTAACAGCAAATCTTGAATTTAATGTGATAAGTTCGATAGGGAACTTGACCGTGGTGTAATAACTGTGGTTTTGCTATATTAAAATTGAAAGGATATTCAATGAAAATATGTATAGATTGTAATATAGCAAAATCGCTTGATTGTTTTCATTCCAGTGGTAAATCGAAAAAAACTAATAAAAAATGGTATAGATCGCGATGTAAGATATGTCATAACAAAAAATATCAACCGGCAACAGGAAAACCTAATTTAGGTCGTTTTAAACCTGGTCATTTCCCAGAAAATCCATTTAAAAAAGGTAATAAGCCATGGAATTTAGGCGTGCAAATGCCATTATGGCTGAAGACTATTTTACGAGAAAGACAATCATCAAAAATATTAGATGGAAAAACTCGAAATTGTCTTAATTGGAAAAAATGGCATGAAAGTGTTCTTATAAGAGATGGATATAAATGTAAAGAGTGCCTATCAAATCAAAATTTACATGTACATCATATTAAATTTGTTCGCGATTTTCCTGAATTAGTTCTTGATGTTGATAATGGTATTGTTTTGTGTAAATCATGTCATCATCGCTTGCATGGTAAAATTAAATGTTATCTTAAAAACAAAAAGATTTTTAAAAAAGGATTTACGCCTTGGATGCAAGGTAAGAAACATACCGAAGAAGCAAGAAAAAAAATGAGTGATAAAGCAAAAGGTAGAATTCCTTGGAACAAAGGCAAGGTATTGCCGGATGATATCAGAAAGAAAATTAGTGACAGTAAGAAATTAAAAAATAAAGTAAAGGAGAATTATGGCAACTAATAATGCAATCAACACCGGTAAACCAATAGAAGTATCAAATGGTGGAACTGGTGCTTCTACATTAACACAATACGGAGTTCTTGTCGGTGATTCTACCTCTGCAGTTTCAGGAATAACAGCGGGATCTACTGGAGAACTTCTGGTAGCAACTACAAGTGCTAATCCTGCATTCGCCACTTCTGCTGCAGGAGATTTCAGCTTTACGGATGCAACGGCAGGTGCGACGCGTACGTTAACAGTCTCTAATACCGATAACAGCAATACAGCATCATCTGCAGTTATTCTAGCGCAAACAGGTGGTGCTTCTTCGGGTGATGCCGTACACCAAGCAAGTACAACGACCACAACATGGAGTTGGGGTATAGATAATTCAGTAACGTCTCCTACTGCGGATCCCTTTGTTATTGCACAAGGTACTGCATTGGGTACTAATAATGCAATGTCTATATCGACCGGCGGCATTATTAATTACCCATTACAACCGGCTTTTTCTGCTACTAATTCTCTAGCATTGACCAATGTCACTGGAGATGGAACTATATATGGTCCAATAGCATTTAATACAACATCAATAAATGTTGGAAATTGTTATAACACAGGTACCTATACTTTTACAGCGCCCGTCACCGGCAGCTATCAATTTAATATTAAAGTAACTTTAGGTGGTTTAGGTACTTTATTTACTTTAGGCAATCTATGGCTTGTTACAACAGCTCGGCAATATGAATATGATTTCGGTCCTCTTTATGTGCAAGCAACATTTAACCACCAAGGATCATTAGGTTTTTCCTGTTTAGCTGATATGGCAGAAGGTAACACTGCGTATGTCCAAATATATGTATACGGTAGTACAAAAACAGTATCGATTCCAGCTGCTGGATCTGCTCCTACTAATTGGTTTAGTCACTTCTCTGGTTATTTAGTTGGTTAGGGGATGTATGTTCAGTTCATTTTTGACAGCATTATTAATAGCAGGATTAGCGGCAGCATTGGGATACAGTATTCACTATATTCCTGGTATCAAAGAAGATAATCCCATTGAAGAAAAATGCGAAGAAGTTATTAAAAAAGAGACCGGCATTGCTATTGATTTAACACCAAAGACACCAGAAAAGGAGAAAGATGAGTAACAGATATGGCAAAAATATTGACTATATGGGTACGAGAGCCTTTCAACCTCCTAACTGGGCATTCGAAACACGAGCACCAACGATCTACGACACTGGTTATTCCTTGGGAGACCTATGGCTTTATACCAATAAATCTGCGGGCACTGAGACCGTTTATGTTCTTGTTTCACTACAAGGTTCATCGACATCTAAAGGTCAACTTGCTAAATGGATGCAACTTGGTGCTGGCGGTGGTGGCATTCTTACGTTGACAGGAGATGCTGGCGGATTAGGTCCTGTATCTGGTGACATTGTTCGCAATATTAATATTGTTGGCGATGGTGGTATTACGACGACGGTTACCGGTGATCCTGCTACTCATACATTAACTGTTACTGCTCTTGGTGGTATGGGTACCGATGACTTTAAAACTGATTCTGGAACAGCAACGCAAGTTGGTAGTAATATAAACATAATTGGTGCTGCAGGTTCAGGAATCACGACGTCTGGTGTTGGTGATACAGTCACTATTAATGCTCTTGGGGTAGCAAGTCAATTTATGGGTAATAGTACTGGCCCCGCTTTACCACTCAATGGCGTACTCAATGTTTTCGGTGCTGGAGGCTGTTCTGTTGATGCAGCTGGCGATACTCTTACTATCAATGCAGGTGGACCTTTTATTCCGCTGAAAATGACGACTGAAGGTGGTATTGCAACAGAGACCGCCTATAATATTAACATCCAAGGATTAACAAGGCCAATAACAGGCGTTAAGAATATTGTTACTGATAGAGTTCTTACTAATACAATAACCTTAGATCTTACAGCTGATGTTGTTGTAGATAATACTTTAACAATATCTGCAATTGGCGCTGGTGTTGTTATGTCTTCTGGTGCAGGCCTTTTATCATCTACTGATTCTGGTACTCCTGGTGAAGTGATGATGACAGGGTCTGGTGTACCTGATTGGGGAACTTTTACTTCATCTGATGGATCTATTGTTATTGATACAAGTCATGATTATGAAATAGATCTTAAAGCAGTTGGTATTACTTCAGGAAGTGGTGCCTTTAGTGCTTATCAACCGAATACCGTAACTGCTTGTTTTTATGGTAATCCAATTGATACCTATGTATTTGGTACTCAAGATGCGTTGGTAGAAGATTTTGATGATTTAAGTGCTTTTTATCCTGGTAATGGTGTAGGTGCTTCCTGTACCTATACAGCACCAACGACAGCAAAATACTATTTCCAGATTGATGCTGCTGTTGAAACAAATGCACCAGGATCTTTCCTCTATCCAATAATACTTAATATTATTGTAGGCGGTGTTGCTACAAATAAGAATGAAACAAGGCCATATGGTACAGGACCAACAACTATTATTACGACAAGTCATGCTGCTATTGTTGCCTTAACTGCTGGTCAAATTGTTACTTTCCAGATTACTTCTACGTATCCAGCAGCATCAGCTCCTAATGGGAATGTTGTTGGTAATGCTATTGATAAATGGACGAGAATCTCTGGTTTTCGTATTGGCAGTGGTGGCACATCGACTGAAATAACATTCAACACAAATGATGGTAACTCATCAACCTCTGTTGGGCAGCAGATTAACATCAATGGTGGCGACAATATTCATACTGAATCGATACCTAATGCGGGTCAGAATGTTATTATATCGCTTGATGATAATGTTCTTATTCCAGTTGGTGGTTCTCTTGCTATTGATGGTTTTACTGAAGGAGTAATGCAAACTACCAATACAGGATTGGTAACGAGCAACAAAGGAACTGATGGCCAAGTTCTTATTGGCGCAACAGGCTTAGCTCCTGCTTGGGCTAATTTAACTGCTGGTTCTGGTATAAATATTTTTAATGGAAATAATTCTTGTACTATTTCTTCTACTGGTGGAACTGGAACTGGTGCATTTAGAGCATATACAGGAGGATGGGAATTGGCTCTTACAGCACCTTCTTCATATTATTTATTAGGAACAAAAGTTGCATATAATATGATTGATGGTGATTCAACTGGTTTTTTCCCTGGTGATCCAGCAACAAGTACACCAGCGAATTATACTGCTTCATCTACTGGTTTTTATTTTTTTAATATTATGCTTCCTTTTAGTTCTCAATATGATGTAAGTAATTATTTTAAAAATATTATTGCATCGGTAGTTAAAGCTGGTAGTCCTTTATTTTTTTATAGTCCCTATATTCGTGCTAATCTTTATCCATTATTATGGCATCCTGGACCAGGTACTGAATACAGTGTTTTTTTAGAGCTTACTTCTATGATATATTTAAATGCTGGCGATATTGTAGAATTTGAAGTAAAGACATCTACTACTACAAGTTCTAATCCGGTATGGTTAGAGCAAGGAACAATGATTAGTATATTTAAAATAAGTTAATCAATATAATACCCTCCCGTAAAAAGGAGGGTATTCTTCTGCTGGTGTTATCCAGCAAGAGCATATACAAGGATTTTCAATCTTTCTTGAAGGTTAATGCGCTATTCTTATCATAACTGCGCATAGTATTTTCAATAAAGTTCTCATTATATATATTGGTTTCTAGGGCTTTTTCTAGCCATTCACCGACACGAATCCATTCAGTTGAATCTTTACCTACTTGAACATAGAGAGATCGATGCTCATCGCCAAGTACTTCTATGATAGTACCACGTGGTTCAGAATCGAATCTACTTGGGGCACAATGGCGCGTAAGAACATTGCTATTGTGTTCCATGGCTTCCTAGCTTTTTGGAGTTTGTAGGGCATTTATATCGTTAATAAACTGTTCATGAGCGATCATGGCTGTATCAGCAGTTGCATAGTTTACTTTTATGAAGCTGAATAAAGGGAATATTTCTTTGTTATAGAGTTCTTGGATATCCATCAGGATAATATTTACTTGGGCAACATCTTCTTCAGTTAATTGTCTGCCTCTGTAGGTATCAAATTCTTTTAAAAGAGCAGTATATTTCTCGCAGCGTTCATTTATATCTTTGCCTATTTTTCTGATGGAGTTTTCCATCTTTGCCATGGCTAATCCTTTATTTCTTCAAAAGTAATTTCATCATCGAATTCAGCTCCAGTAGTGGTAACTAAATCAACACTATCTTCAAACTTGTTTTCGAAATGATATTCTTCAAGAACGATACCAGTTTTCTCATCGATATAATAAATTGTTTGGCTAATGATAACGAATGATAGTAGAGCGGTTAGCTTATTCAAAAGAACTCCTTCTTATAATTGAGGACGGCATAATCCGTCCTCATGAGTGTGTATAGTGCGTTAACCTCAAAAAGGAGAGATTATGCACTGTCATTCTAGACAAATTGTTTTGTTGAAGCAACTTTGTCACTTTTCTTCGTTTGATTCTTTGACATATTTTTCATACAGTTCTTTTTCTTTCATTATTTACCTGCCTTTGCTTGCTCTTCTAGTTCACAGATACGGTTAAGTAATTGTCTTGTTGTCTGCTTGGTTAATTGTGGAAGCAACTCACCTACATCATTTGCTATAATCCCAAGCTCTTCGCATGTTTGTCTTAAAAACTGCGGTGAAAATTTCGCTTTCGCTCTAATCATATTTTCTTGCTTTGGACTATAAGCATCATATTGTATTGGTTCAGACGTATTTTCCTGTTTTTGGAATGCTTGTGCATTTGATTCACCATCATCATCTTCTTGTACCGCTATACCTAATATTGCAGCATAGGCATAACGTTGGCCGTATGTAATAGCACCACCTAGTTTTTGCATGTCAGGTCCAGGAGTACGCAATATCATACAGCTTATTGAATACTGTCCAGATGAATGCGTTAATGTTGAATATAAGGCATCCTTGTCTTTATATTCACCAGGATCTTGTTTAACAGTCAATCCATAATCTTCTAATGCTTTGCCAGTTGCTTCTACAAGTGATTCATAACTAGCATATCTACCATAATTACCCTTTGAATCGAGTACTGCTTTTTTGAATTTACTTTTTGCTTGTACAAGTGCCTTAAACAATTCATTAACTTCAGGGGTATAATAGGGATATTGTCGCTCTTCCATTAGTTTCCTTATATTTCTTCACTTAATCTATCTATTTCTTTTTGAAGCAAATCAAGAATGGTTAATTTTTTTATAATTGCATCATCATATCCTTGGAATTTTATTACTTCATTTTGATAGATTCTTTGTATTTTATGTAATTCCGTAAGATAAGTAAGATTGTCGTCGTATTCTTTTTGCAATAGTTCTTTAACTTCTTCGTTAGTCATCTTATTCCTTATTGTTTCTTTGATTCTGTCTTAGTTCTATAGTAATCATACCCTGCATATGCTTCTGCATGATTTTCGCCAAAATGATCTACGATATCGCTGATATCTTGTGTTTCATCTTTGAGTTCCTGAAGTCTTGAAGCGAAATATTTCATTGCTTCTTCATATTGTGCTTTACGTTCTGTTTCTGGATCGAATGACATAGTTATTCCTTTGAAAAAATCCCACAGCTTGTGGGACAATTAAGATCAAATAAGGCATCTTTGAGTCGCTCATTTTCTTTATTTTTCGCCATCGTTATTCCTTTCTGATACATTCTACAACTTTACTAGTTACAGAATAATACTTTTTAAAAAGATTGTCAAGATATTCTTTACTTATTTTATTATATACTTTATGATTGACTTATAATCAACTGAAAGGAAATCAATGGATTATAAAGCGACGATGCATTATCTGAATAATCAGAATGAATTGAGAGATCTGTTCTGGGAAACAGTCAAAGATCGTGAAATATCGATCAAGACGATCGCAAAAGAGGTTGGTATAAGTCATCCTCAATTTGATAAATGGTTCACACAGAATCGAGATTTGAGCTACAAATGTACGATGAAAATCATTGAGTTTATTGAGAAGAATTTTAAAGAGGCTAAGAAATAATAATGGATATTAAAGATCTAGATTCAATAATAAATAAATTGGTATGCGATGGAGCTCCAAAGGAAACAATTGATCTTGTAGAAGTATTTAGTCGTAACAAAGAAGCTCTTGATAAAGATGGAAGATTGATTTTTTCTAAACTATCTACGGATGATAGAAAGATCTTTTGGAATTGGTATACAAAATATGGAATAAAAGATGATCCTAAAAGTTAAGAAGTAATTAAGCGGCATCGGACACTATAGTTTACCAACCACAATTACAATTAACGATACCGCTTAATGCGTAGATAATACAAAGAAATTTAATAGATGGGAAGAAGATGGTTTATAAGAAAAAAACAGTATCTAAGCGAATTAATACTATTAATATTGATGAAATTCTTTCTGATGACAAGGCAATTTTGAGATATACTATTCCTTTATCGAATCTTATAATTGAAGCTCGTAAAGCAAAAAAATTATCATTACGCGATTTTTGTAAGATATTACAAGAAAAAAACATAATGATTGGTATTGTTGCACTTGTATATCTTGAAGAAAATGGAGTCGTCCCTGGTATATCAGCAATGTTGGCTATTGCTGATGTTTTAGAAATAGATAAAAAAGAGTTACTTTATTCAGCTTTATTGGTAAAAACTAGCGATTATATGCTTAAATGGGCACATGATTATGAATTAGTTAAACAAATAAAAACCCCATAGTTGTTAAGGCTATGGGATAATCTCAAAGGAGATTTTAATGAAGCTCAAAATATTGGATGCAAACGAAAACCGGCCTGAAGGTTTTTTTTATTTGCCAAGCAGGCCGGTTAACGGTAAACTTTGCTCATTTGATACCGCATCCCTTTTGAAATAGAAATATGTGTAACCAATAACTCATTTAATTAATCTAACTGTCCAAGGCTGGCTTAATTAAATGCGATGTAACACTTTAAAGACTGTTAAAGAATATGACATTTCCTAACAAATTACAAGAAAAATCTTCCGAACAAATAAAAAAATCTCAAATCGATCGAGACTCAGTTAATAATGATCAACTGGAAATTGAATTTATCGACTCAGTTGAATCTGATATATTGCATGGTACTAATGCTTATAAGCAGGTTCTTGAAATACTCATCAAGCTTTGCCATCAACAATCAAATGTACGCATTACCCAGGAACAGTTAGCTGTAATGGCTGGTGTATCTGAATCTACGTTGAATATCATTCTAGATAAGATTGAAGATTCTGATATTTTAAATCGTATTAAAGCACCATACAAACAGGTAACCACCTATAGACTTAACCCACTTTGTTTTAGTACTCGCTTTAAGAATAGATTTAGTAAGACAATAAAAGCACTCGCATTAATTCCATTATGGTTGTTAACATTTTCTCTAACAATAAATAGTTTCAACTCGTCAAATCAGAGTTCTTATATTAAGAAGTTAATAGGTTTAAAGAATAGTTTACTCTCTTATTGTAAGACTATTCCTGATGGATTACCGTTGACCCAAAAAGAATGGGTATCATGCCAGCGGTTTACAAGCGAAAATCTTAAAGAAAGTATAAACATATACCGGAGACTCAAGAAGAAACCAAAGAATCCCTATGCTTACTTCATGGGTATCTGTCGAAGAAGGGCTGAATGGTTTGACGAACCGGAAGATATTCTCAAAGCAGAGTATATTCTCCATTCACTTCGAGAGAATCCATCTTCGCATACTGAGACCCAGAAGACTAAGATTCCAAAAAAGGGAACTTCAAAGCATTTGTACAAAGATATGGGTTATGGATTGTGTGAGTATGGAAAGCATTGGAGTGCACAAGATCTCATTAGGATTAGAATGCTAGACAAAAAAGAGGTAGCATTAACGCAGAAGCAAATTGATCATCGAAGAAATGGCCATAGTCCTGTAGTAGAATTGCCTGAACCAGAAGCTTTGACACGAGATCAGGCAATAACTGAATACAAAGATATGAAGAATTCTTCTGCTTTGAGTGGCATAAAGGATAAGGGCTTGGCAGAAATTTTATTAGCATTCGGGGCTGCTACCCTTAAAAACAGGATACAATGAACATCGCCTCTAAATTTGGCTATAAGAACACGGCAAAGAAGACTGCCAATAAATCATCCACCTCAAAACCATTTCGTTCGTCTCAACGTAAAATTGATTGGGATTTAGCCCATACCAATGAAGATCGCTCCCGGGAATATCGCCTCGACAGAATTCAAGAGATTCAACATGATATATATCAAGATGTTCCCGAATGGTCACCAGAAGATAAAAATCTGATCAACTTCATGTGGTCTTCTTTCAAGTCTGACTTCTTTCCCGTTTTAGGCCCCTTTGTTTGGAATCAATTTATTGATATCTTCTCCGGGGGGCCTCGACATCCTAAGGTTATCTCTGGCGAGTTCAGATCAATGCTTCAACATATTAGAGCCATCCTCTTGCAAATTAAATAAGTTATGTTAAAGTTGCAAAGTCGTCTTTTTAAAAACCAATAATACACGGGGAGGAACTGTGTTAAAGTATTTATCTGTTTTATTGTTGGTCTCTATGCCTGCTTTTGCGGGTAATTTTGAGATCGCTGGCAATTCTCTGCGCAAGGCACAAGGGCTTGAGAATGTGCATCTTTTTCGTTCTCCATCTGGTTATTTTGTGACGGAGAATGAGAGAACGACTCATATCCCAAATCATGAGATTGACCAAAGAATACGCAATTATTCACCAGAGACTATGCGTGCTTACCTTGCAGCCAATTCAGTTATGCTCAACAGATTTGGCCAAATATATACACTCAAAGAGAATGGTGGTCTTAAAGGTGGCGGCCCTATTTCCGGTGCTGTCGGCGGCTGTGTTGCTTTTGTGGTAGGTGGTGTAGCGACAGCGGTTGGTAGTGCAACAGCACTGGCTTCAGGAAATCCTGGATTAGCAGCAACGACTGCAACTGCAGGAACAGCAGCGACCGTAGCCGCTGGTACACAAATAGCCCTTTGGTTGACGGCTATTCCTTTCATACCATAAAGGTTATCGATGCAAATACGATGCAAAATACCTAATATCTTTGCGGTTTATATCTTGTTGCTATTACTTAACTTTGTATGGGGCAATACGATAACCATAGGGAATGTTATAACCAATGTGTTAAATACAATGGCTGTATTCTTTGTTGCTGGATGGTTTAAAGGCAATAGTACAAGTCTTCTAGAACCATTCATGCGCATTGGTAAGTATATTATATTTATCACCATGGGTATTACGATGGCTATTTTTGCATTTGTTTTGCAGTTATGTCCTATGACTCTCATTCAATATACAGGATTTATGGTAACAACAATTGCCGTTTACTATTTTACTGATTCTGCTTTTGTTGATGATGAGTTATAATACTTCCGAACGATACACTTTTACACTTACTAGGGGATAGCCTAAAAACTATCCCTTTTTAGTGCTCAATGATCGTTATTCTGCGATTGTGATCATTGAAATTCAACCCATAACCGTAGGATTTATATGGAAAAATGCTTTAGTTGTGGTGATAAAGTATTAGACAGTAAGTGCGATCGTTATCTATGTATAAAATGTCGTACTATTTCAATGGTAGGACTCAATGATAATGAACGCTGCATAGATGATGCTGTAGAAAATTTTTTATCAAATAAAAAATATATAATTGATGAATGGAATGAAAATGATGATATGCGCATTATATATAAGCCGATAATATTAAAAAAGGAATGAAAATGAAGTGTCTACAATGCAATTGTCCTCTAACATCAAAAAACTCTCTTAAAATTGAATGTGGCAATATAATTGGGGAATCTAGTTTTTGTAGGATATGTTCTTATCTAATCATGCAGGCCCATATTTTAAAACGTAAGAAAAATGACATTCCTACTTCCGTAACTCAATTGAAAGAAAAATAAGTTATGCCAAAATTAACTCGTTCAATAAAGGTTGCTCAAAAACTAATATCTCAAGGGAAAAAACCATCAAATCTTTGTCTTAATATAATAATTAGTGAATTATGGCAGGAAATAATTGAATTAGAAAAAGAGAACGATAGATTAAGAAACGGAAAGTTTATGGTCTTGCTTGAGGATTTAAAAAGATTAGCAGAAAGAGAACCCTATAATGGGGATGATGGGTGAATGTTTTCTTATGCAAAGTATATACCGTTGACCTTTTTTTAAAAAAAACAGCTGAGATAAAGGATTTCTTTAAAAAGCTTTAGTACTATCCCCTGAAAGAGTAAAAATGAAAAATTCATTTGATCTTTGTTTATCTGTTGTTGATGCTGGAAAGAAAAAATTAGGCACTAAAAAATGGCTTGAATCAATTGATACCGAAAGATTAGAAAAATATCTTGGTATGAGAGACAAAGAGAATAATGAATATAAACAAATACAAGAAGCCGCATTAATTTTGTTTATGATGTCAGCACATGAAATGGGAGCTGATTCAGTTCACGAAAACTATTTAATAGAAGCTGATTTATTTGACGATTTAAAACATCTTATTCTTTTAGAACTAAATAGAAGGCTAAAAATCTACGATTATGATTGTATTTATGATACAAATTGGTTTTTTAATGATGGTATTATTATTAAATCATTAATATTCCAAAAATTGATTAGAAATAAAGGAGATTGGAAAGAGGAATAACAGTTCAGGAGCAAAATGAGTGATAAATTTAAAACTATTAATCTTACTAAAGAATTAGAGGAAACATTGGAAGCAGGGCACCAATGTATTCATTTTAGTGATTTTGGTGATTTTGACAATTGTCAGATTTGTACTTCTATTCTCAGATATTGGAATCAGTTATTTAAAGAACATATAGAACTTGTTAATCTGCGTAAAAAATTAAAAAAACAAGAAATCGACGAGGTTTTCGATAAACTGATGCAGTAATTAAATTAGTGCTATAATCCTATTGGATATCTATTAACTTTTACTAGGAGATAGTATGAAAAAAGTTTTAATTGTAGCGCTTTTATCTTGTTTCTTTCTGGTATCTGAAGCAGCACAGCCAATACAAACACATACATCAACAGCTAAAGGCAAGATCATTTTCTTTACGGGCCCTATGTTCGCCTCAAAGACGACTCATCTCATTAAAAAATACTTTAAATACCAGCATCTTACTGATTTTCTGGTAGCTTTGAAGCCTGCTCGCGATAATCGTTATTCAGAAACTCATATTGTTAGCCATTGTGGTTATAATATTCCTGCTATTAACTTTGATACTCCAGAATCTGTTTTTTTAGTTGGTGAGCTTAATGAAGTTATCTTTATTGATGAGATTCAGTTTGTTGATATTGGTATCGTTGCTATTTTAGAACGATTACGTTCTATGGGTAAACGCATCTATGTTTCAGGTCTTGATTGTGATTATCGTTGTGATCATTGGCCAGTAAGTAGAGAACTTTTTGCTACTGCGAATACCGTCGTTGCTTTTGCTGCTAAATGTAGTCGTATGATTGATGGACAACCTTGCAACGGTGTTGCTTTATATACACAACGATTTTATCGTAATAAACCAGCTCCCTTAGACCAAGAACTTATTAAAGTAGGTGGATCTGATACCTATCAACCTCGTTGTTCCAATTGTTGGCTTGAAGAAAGATCTTAATTTTACTAGTATCTCCTTGAAGGAGAACTATGAGAGAAAAGCATTTTGTTATTCCGCTCGAACCAATAGCTTGGAAGAGAACGGGCGTCAGCTTTAAAAGAAAACATATTTATGATATGCAACGCAATGAGAAACTTGCTTCTGGTATTCATTTCGTTTCTCAAATGAACAATGAACCAGAATTCTCTAAACCTCTTTATTGCGATATTATCTTTTATATGAGAATCCCTATCTATAAAAAAGATAGACATACCTATCCATTTGTAAAACCAGATATTGATAATCTTCTGAAGTATTATTTTGATGTAATGACTGAAGTACACATCATTGCAGATGACTCGCTAATCTGTAAAGTCTGTGCTATAAAACAATATGATAAAAATCCTCGCGTGGAATTAACTCTATCAGAATTGCCATTGAAAGAAGACTACAATGGTTGCTAATAAAAAATCAAATAATAGCAGATATAGTAAAAGAGTACCCAAATTGTCCGTAACCTGGGGCCTCAAAAAGAACCTTGATTCCTCCTTTTATGATAAATATAAACTGAGACAAAGCTTTGGAAGCGCTTATTTTGAAGGTCATAGATTAGAAGAGCTGATTCGTGAGCTTATGGTTTATGCTCAGCTTCCTTATTCAACAACAATAGCGCAATTTCTTGCTTTCCAGTGTTTAGATCATGATGAATGGAATGATATGCTTAATAGACATCAAGAATTGGCATCTGCCTATAAAAAAGCAAAAGTTCAATTAGAAGCAAATGCATTAGCTAATAAAGGAATTGATGCTGCTATGTCACTTCTTTATAAGATATCAAATGATTGGAAAGAAGCAGAAGAACGTAAGGCTATGCTCAAAAACTTCGAAGAGAATCCAATAGAAAGCAAACAATTTCCTAACATATTTAATTCACCATTACCAACCGAGAAGAAAGATGTTTGATATATTCAAAAAAGGCTCTAAAGACATAGAAGATCTACAGAAGATGTATGATGAAGCTTTAGACGAAATTATTCAACTACGGTCAACCTTGTTGCATTTGCAAGAGGTTGAGATAAGAAACCAGTCTCTTGTAGAAGAAGTTAAGCATCTTAAATCTTTGATCGAGAGATCACGTAATGGATGCGATTGATATCAATGACTTCAAACTACGTGATTATCAAATACCAATATGGGATGCTATTGCTAAGCAAGGCTATCGAAAAGTATTAGCAATTCTTCCGCGCCGTTCAGGGAAAGATATCTGCGCTTTCAATCTCTGTATACATCAAGCAATGGCTAAGACTTGTTCTATCCTGTATGCTCTGCCAACCTTTCAGCAAGGGCGCCGTGTTATCTGGGATTGTATTACAACAGATGGTAAAAAACTTCTTGATTATATCCCTAAAGAAGTCATCAAGAACATTAATCACTCTGAGATGAAGATCTGTTTCAAGAATGATTCTCAAATACAGATCATTGGTGCAGATTCTTATGATACTTCTATTGTTGGTCGTAATCCTTATGCAATTATCTTTTCAGAATGGAGTCGTTGCAATCCAAAAGCTTATGACTTTGCACGACCTATCTTAGCAAATAATGGTGGTTGGATATTGATGATAACGACTCCTTATAGCCGTAATCATTGTTATCAGCTTTTTAATGTAGCTTCTAATCTCAAAGATTGGTTTGTTTATATCAAAAAAACCTCAGATATAAAACATATTCCTGCAGAGATACTTGAGCTTGAAAAGGCACAGATGTCTGCAGAGCTTTATGCTCAAGAGTATGAATGCAGTTTCTCACGTGGTATCGAAGGATCTATATATGGTCGTCTTGTAGATCAAATACGTGAGAACAACCAAATATCCCATGTTCCCTGGGACCCTTCCATGCTTACCTACACAGCATGGGATATTGGTGTTCGTGATCTTTGTGTTATTCTCTTCTTTCAGATCTCCTCAGAAGGTAATTCAATACGCATTATAGATTGCTATGCTTCAAGTGGTATGGGACTTGATCATTATGTGAAGACAATACGAGAAAAGCCTTACCTTTATGGAACTCACTTTGGTCCTCATGATCTTGCCGTTAGAGAGTTTGGTGATGGTGCTATATCTCGATTCGAGAAAGCAGCACAACTAGGTTTAGACTTTGAAGTACTTCCGCAGGTTCGTATAGAGAATGCTATCGAAAACGTCATGACTCACTTCCCTCGCTTTGTTATTGATGAAAGAAGATGTAAGAGATTAGTAGAGGCAATGGAATTTTACCACCGAGAGTGGAATGATGATAAGCAGTGTTACTCAGATAAGCCCGTTCACGATTGGAGCAGTAATTTTTGTTTTACTGGAGATACTTTAGTCTTGACGCGTAACGGAATGCGTCAGATAATGTTAATAGAAGATAATGATGAAGTATTAACATTACAAGGATGGTATAAATGTCGGAAAGCACAGAAAACAAGAATAAATGCGAATATTGTGGAAGTTGTATTTGTAGACGGTACAACAGTGAAATGCACGCCGGATCATTTATTCTTAACGGAGAACGGGTGGAAGTCATCAGAAAGCCTAACGAATTATATCAAGATCCAATCGAGCTTGATGCAGGGACTCAATATTTTAATGGGTATCTGTACAGAATTTATCCAAATGAAAAATACTTTTCAAAAGGTGGATCTCTCTTGCATAGAGACGTATGGAGATTCGCTTTTGGAGAAATACCAAAAGATTGTGAAATACACCACCGAGATCATTGTTCCATTAACAACTGCTTATACAATATTGAATGCTTACCAAGAGCAGACCATCGCAAAACATATCACAAACCAATTAATAGAGTTTTTAGCCAAAAAGCTAGAGATAGAGCAGCAGAGTGGCATGGATCAGAGGCAGGAAAAATATGGCATTCGAGACATGCTCAACGGACAGCTAATTGGACAATATGGAGAAGAGAACCGAGAAATTGTTTGTATTGCAATAAAGAGTTCAGCTGCCTTATTAGAAAAAATGGGCATACCCAGAAATACTGTCATCCCAATTGTAAAGCAATGCATTATAGAAAGCGTAAAAACTCTGCCGGATCATGAAGATGTTTGGGATATTTCGGTACCAGGTGTTGGTCATTTCTCATTAGCAAATGGTGCTATTGTCCATAACTGCGATTCCGTCAAATATCTTTGTCAGGCAATTCCACTTTGTAAGCAAGGATTAACTGCAGAGAAGTTCGATCAGATAAAGAAAGAAGCACTCTATGGAGGAAGAACTATGCTCAATCCTCTTTTTGTTGAATCAAATCCATGGGATAGATTTGTACGATAGAACTTGTTGAAATTCTTTTTTTTGCACTAGAATCGGCTCAAACATGCTACGTGTTAAGAAAAGGGATTAACTATGTTAATGAGACCGCCTGAAGAACTGCCACAAGATTTTACTGCTGTTAAGAAGTTTGTTGATTCAGTTTATCTTGCTAATCAATCATTATGGCAGATCTACTGGTCTGAAGCGATGATCGATTGTAGGCTTGAAGCAGGTGATGTCTCTCTTGCAGGTGAACTTAATCCTAATCTCCAGTTAAACAAAGGCTCACAGTTCTACTTCAATAAAGTAAGACCCCTTTGTAATACCGTCTCGGGCTACCAACGAAAGAATAGAAAGACAAGCACTATTATTCCTTTGGAGAACGGCGATCAAGAGACTGCTGATCAATGGACTAAGATCCTGATGGGCATCTTTAAGCGTGAAGGTGTCTATGAAACAATCTCTGATGCATTTCACCAGGGCGCTTGTGTAACCGGTATGAATCTTCTTCATATCTATTTAGACTTCTCAAAAGATCCAGTATCAGGCGATATTAAAGTCGACAACTTACCCTTTAATGCTTTCTTTATAGATCCGTACTTCCGTAAACTTGATCTCTCAGACTGTTCGTTTGTATGGCGTCGTTCTTATCTATCTCATGCTGCTGTTGCTAATTTACTTCCCGATCATTATGCCGAGATTATGGGAATGAACTCAAATCCAGCAGGAATTGGCCGCTCAGGGCGTTTTCAATATATGCCTGAAGCTCTTGGTCAATCCCAACAGAATCGTTTAGCCTACGACGAATTTTACTATCGTTCCTATCGCAAACAGAAGCTTCTTGTTGATAAGCAAACAGGTGAGATACTTGATATAACTAAGCAAGATAATATTGATATCGATCGTTTCCTTGAAGAGAATCCACAAGTAACGCTCATTGATCAAGAAATACCAACGGTAGATCTAGCCATCCTCGTACAAGACAAATGCCTTTATTGTGGACCACAGCCGACAGGACTTGATTGCTTTCCCTTTGTTCCTGTTGTCGGTTATTACAATGAAATGCTCCCTTATTTTTATAGCCGGATCCAAGGCCTATGTCGTTCATTGCGCGATCCACAGCTTCTTTTCAATAGACGGCTAGTCTTATCGATGGATCTACTCGAGTCTCAGCTAAATTCAGGCTTCATATTTAAAGAGAATGCCGTTATTGATGTTAAGCATCTATTCCAAACAGGGCAAGGGCGCGTTATTCCGATCAAGAAAGGCTATGAAGTCTCCGATGTGATACAGATTCAGCCGCCACAAGTACCCCCATCGCACTTCCAGGTGCTTGAAACGCTTGGTAAACTTGATTATTCAGTGACCGGTATTACTGAAGAACTGATGGGGCAGATTGTTGATTCACGTGATTCTTCTGGATATCAATCATTCTTGCGACAACGTGCAGGTCTTGTTACCTTGCAGCCTATCTTTGATCGTCTTGATTATTCACAGAAGCTTTTAAGCGAAAGAATCATGCAAATAGTTCAGAATAACTATACGCCGGGCAAGATAAAACTTCTTCTTGAAGGCAAAGAGCCTGCGCCATTGTTTTATAATAAAGCATTTGGTAAATATCATTGTTCTGTTGAAGCGGGCTTTGATACCGAGACTCAGAAACAGATGCAATTTGCTCAGCTTATGCAATTGCGTGAGATGGGTGTTGAGATTCCTACTGAATCTCTTATTGAAGCTGCTACCTTGCAGAACAAGACCGAACTTATTAAGAAGATACAAGATAATCAGCAGCAATCTCAGCAAATTCAGCAGGCTCAAACACAAGCACAAATACAATTACAACAATCACAAGCAGAACTATCGAAAGCGCGAGCGATCGCCGATCGTGGTCTTGGTCTTGAACGTGCATCTCGTGTCAAAGAAAACGAAGCCCTCGCTGTTGAAAGACGAGCAGAAGCAAACAAAGAAGATGAATTGGCCTTACTTAATAAAGTTAAGCTCCTTAAAGAGATAGATGATATAGATCTTGGTCATTTAGAGAGGCTTATTAATCTAGCGAACTCATTAAAAGAGCGTGAAATAGCCACATCTGAACAACAAGTAGAGAAGGAATCACCTAAAAATGAAGAAACTAACCAAGCCAATACGGCCCAATGAAGCTAAAGAAATAGGCGATAAACTAAAAATAGACTGGAAGAAGTGCAAACTCTCACAGTTTATTAAGGGGCTTAATGTTGAGTTAGAACATGGCAGTCATGATAAAAAGACTGATGTTACTCATGATGATCCTATAAAGACGGCAAAGATAGTCTTGGCGCATTTAAAAGAGCGCGAAGATTATTATACACAATTAAAAAAAGTTGAGTCAAAGACACTAAAGAATTAGCCCCAAGTTAGAGGGTTAACCCTTGCGGAGGTATTTCCGCAGTTACTTGAAAGGCCTAAAAATGGCAAAAAGATTTCATGGCGAGATGAGAGTTCGCGAGAATATGGGTGCAGATAGCAACCTACCTACTGAAGTTATTGTTCAGAATCTAGGACATAATCATTCGTCTATGACGGGTGTTAATGATCTTTATTCTGCAGTTCAGGAACAGATTAATGCTGACAACAAAGATCTTGGTAAGTTGAAAACTGATAGAAAGTACTAATATGCCCGCTGCTACCAGGCCTAATCGCAAGGCTATGAAGATAGCTTATAAGTTGTTGAAAGTCCCCAAGGATAGACAACAAGCTAATAAGCCTCCTTCGGATAAGATAAAAAAAGAGTGGTACTCTGATTTAGCAAATGCGCAATAAGGGGGGAATTCCCCCCTTTCTTAAAGGAAGAGATGAAAGTATCTAAGAAGTTTATGGAAGAAGAAATGCGTGAGCCTGCACATAAAGATTGGAAGAAAGAAAAGTCGAAGAAGTCTTATCCTAAGGGGAAAAAATCTAAGGGAAAGATTGAGAAAGTAATGCACGAATTCAAAGAGGGCGAGTTGCATTCAGGTTCTAAAAAAGGGCCTAAAGTAACTAATAAAGCACAAGGCATAGCGATTGCTCTGAGTGAAGCTCGTAAGATAAAATCTAAGTACAAAGGTACGAAGTAGTTCTTATTTCTCCTTGTTGCCTCCAGAGACCTTCCTCCCCTTTGGAGGCATTTCATTAAGGATTACATGACAAAAAAGAAGACATATGGTGAACAACTCGTAGAACATGCACAAAAAAACCTTGGACCTGAAGATGATGTCCGTGAATATCGTAAAGTTATGGAACGTGACATTGTAAAAAAGATTCATAGTACCCTTGAAGCTGCATTGCTTGAAGATGGCTACAAAGATAAAGACTTTTATATAGTATTAATGACCAAGATTGAACGATTTGGTAATGCACCGCGTAATTATATATTCGCACGTAAATCGTGCCCTACGCCCCAATTTCGTTCGTCTTGTTGGAAATATGTAAATAGAACAGGAAAACTAGAGTTTCTCTTTTCATTACCGGATGAAGAATTTGCGCGTGCGATATTGGCTAATCTTCCCTATTATCTGCAAGACAAAGAATATGCTAATTTAGCTAAATTTGTTTATTTACATGAATCAGGTGAATTACTAACGTGGGTTAAGAAGGAAAATGGCGAGAAGCCAGATGCAATTATAACCATAAAAGAGGCAGTATGTTAGACGATACGAATACACCCGTAGAAGAAACAGTAGAAACTAAAGTTCAGGAACAAGCACCACAGCCGGAGACTACAGAAAAAACTCCAGAACCAGAGGAAAAGATTAATTGGCGACAAATACGTGAGCGCATTGAACAAACAGAGAGAAAGAACTTCGAATTACAAAAAGCCTTAGAATCTCAACAAAAACCACCACAACAAGAACCTGATGAGCAATATGATTTTGATGATGAGAATCTTGTTGAGGGTAAACATGTTAAGAAATACATCAGTAAACTATCCAAAGAACTCAAAGAAACCAAGAAACAAATAGCTGAATTCAATGCAAAAAACGCTTTAACAACAGCAGAAATCAGGCTCAATTCTCTTGAAGGTTTTAGAGATCTTGTTACTGATGCTAATCTAGAAAAGTTAGCAAAGCTTCATCCAGAAGATTATGCCTCAGCGATGGCAAATCCTGATATCTATGCTCGTGGCAAGACTGCCTATAACATGATTAAAAACTATGGCATTGATGATAAATATAAGGCCGTAGATCAAAAGATATCAGAGAATAAAACTAAACCACGGTCGAGCGCTAATGCTGCACCTCAGGCAAGCAATACTCCCCTTGCAAGAGTTGGCGATTATGATCGTCGTGTTATGTCTGAAGAACGAAGAACACAAGTACTTGCTCAACTTGAAGAACTAAAAAAACAACGATAACTTGCTGATTTTTTTTTTACATTGCTAAGATAGAGGCGCTGTACGGAGAGTCGCGCCTCTATCTTTTTAGGCTGTACGGGATTCGCCTACCCAATGGCTGTACATGGTTTCGCCACCATTAGTATTGTCATAGTTCTATTCCCTTTCTGGGAGAATTCATGTTAACAACTATTACCACGTTACCACCAGAAGTTCAGGCTTCGGTCGATGACGTATTGCTTGCGGTTAGAACACCGCATGCTATTCACAATGTTGCTGCCTTACCAAAACGATTGAAGGATAAAGGCGGTACAACCATTCGTATGAGTCGTTTCGATAGATTGCCAACGGCGCCAGTGCCACTCGGACCGTCGGGCTCCACGCCGCCAGCAACTCCATTGAACCGTGTTGATATTGATGCAACCGTTTCATTTTACGGTTATAGATTGGCCGTAGTAAAATCTTCTCTGATTGACTTGGAAGCCGAAGTGGCATTAAGCTAACCGGTAACAAGGGGCAAGATCAATGAATTGGAATAAATTCACAAAATATTCAGATATCGAGAACCTAGATAAGTCAAAATGGTACATATTGGCACATGCTAAGGATTGCTATCGTGATGAATACTATGAAATAATACGATTTATTTCAAAAGATCAACTAGAGGGATGGTGCAATATGCATGGCATGCTTGATGTGGAAGATTTTGTATTTTTCCATTATTACTGTGAAATTGATCAGCCTGAACGACTAAGTGAGAAGACACCGAAAGGTGATGCGATAGTCTGAACTCTGCGCGATAAGGCAGAGAGGTGAATCCGAAGAGGTTCGCCCGCCTAGAAATAGGTCATAAAAGTAACAGAAAGTGCAATATGTAGCAATTAACCAACAGGTTGTATTGCAAAATCAGCATGCAGTGCTAGCTGAGACAGCTGAACTTCTCGGATTGTCGATGAGGCTTACCGAAGATCAGTTGACTCGTGATATGTTAGCTTCTACAGCTACTATGTACAACTGTACTGGTGGAACAAATGGTGACGTACCTTCTGATCTTTCAGGGGGAGATATTGATGAAGTTACTGCTGCATTAATATCGAATGATGCCTGGATGATTCTCCAACGTCAGGGCGGGGAAAATAAGTTTGGTACAGCGCCTGTTCGTGATTCCTTTATTGCTCTTTGTCACTCAAATTTAATTAAAGACCTTAATACATTACCTAACTTTATTGCGAAGTGGAACTATCCAAATGACAATAAAGTAATGCAATCAGAATGGGGTAGCTACAATAACACCAGATGGCTTGTATCGAGCGCCGGCAGCATCACTCCGAATGCTTCTGCGTTAGGAAATGATGTCTATAATTGCTTCCTTTGTGGTATGGAATCATATGCGAAAGTTGAGCAAGATAATTATTCAAGTAGAATTATCTTCCGTCCAGCTATCTACAGTGGTCCATTAGCACAAAACGTTACTGTATCGTGGGTTATGGCTGAGGTGCCAAAAATATTGCAAGACCTCTGGATCACCAATACCCGTTGTACGTTACGATAAGAAGGATATATAATGGCTATAATTTTTTCTGGTCCTGATATGTATCAGGGCAGGTTTGTTTCTGATGAAACAGCCACCTTCATACCATTACCAACCGATGTTGATAGTATTGAAGTGTATAATGAAACACTTCTTTATGGTGCTGGTGCAGGAACCGGTGCACAATTCTATTGGCAACGTGGCATGGCCAATGGTCGTGGTCTTATTTATACAAAGACAGTTGCTACTAATGCATTAGTTCCCGCTCAAATTGCAGCTGGGGCAGGATTTTATCTAACTGATACATCAGTACAAGTTCCGGGTCCTTTATTGGCAACAACCGGAATCACCGCAGCAACTCCTCCAGTAATTACTGCTGTTGCTGGTACGACTTCACAGTTTAATACTGGTGATATTATCCGTGTTATCAATACTCCAGGTGCTTTGCAATTTGGTGGTATTGATTTTACTGTTGGTACAATTATTGCTGGTGCAAGCATTGAGTTGCCTTATGGTCCTACAATTGCAGCGACTGGTGCCGTTGCTGGTTCTGTTCGTAGAATTCCTTACGATCCTATTTTTTACCCTCGACGACGAATAATCACGAATATTACACAAGCTGCTCAAGCAGTCGTAACACTCAGTGTTACCCATGGGTATCTTGTAGGGCAAAAGATTCTCTTTGTTATTCCTACCGTCACCGCTCTTGCTTATGGCATGACAGAGTTAAATGGTGTTGAAGCAACCATCGTAGCAGTTAATACAGTAACAAATACTATTACGGTAGATGTTGATACAACTGGTATGACTGCATTCGCATGGCCACTAACTGCTGATCCAACATTTACGCCAGCTCAAGTAATTCCTGTTGGGGAAAATACCGCAACAGCTATTGCATTAGGCGTTAATCCATTTAATGATGCAACGTTTAATACCGCTCAATTTGGTATCACCTTGATGGCTGGTGCTAATAGTCCTGCTGGTGTTATTACGAACGTCATTTATTGGCGTGCTTATAAGTCAGGAAACTTATAAAAAAAGGCTGGATAGGACCAGCCATAGATAGGAGTTAAATGAAGCATTTTGAATATAGCAGTGAAATCTAAGGAGAACAATGGTTAAGAAATTGGAACAAATAAGTACTGGTGAAGTGCAGAAGCCATCAAAGCCAGGGCAAAGAATGACAAAAGAGGAACTTGCTCGCATTTTGCCTGACATTATTGCTCGTGATTCTGAAATGATTACCGGAAGATTTAGAATCATGGAAAAACAACATTGTTTTAATAATGAAAAGCTTCGCTTTGGTTTTAAGGCTTATAAAGGCGAATACAAAATGTATGAACTACTTCATAACGAGATCTATCAATTGCCACGTGCAGTAGTTCGTCATCTCAATAAAGGCTGTTGTTCTCTTGAATATCAAGATTTACAGTCACCATTTGCCAGTGAAGGAACAAAAGCGGGGGTAAATGATGGACATATGCATGCAGCGACAATGCAATCTTGTAGAAGAATCCCTCGTTTTAGCTTTACTCCTATTGATTATGACAATGATTATGATGATTTCATGCCAAGTCAGATCATTGAAGTAACCAATAAACCTTTGGCAGTATAAAGGAATTCGATGTCTATAGAAGCCATACAATTTCCGGCATTTCAACCTGCTATGCGTATTGTAACTTCGATTACTAATGCTATCAATGCAGTCGTAACCACCTCATTTGATCATCAATATGTTACGGGTACTATCGTTAGATTTCGCATACCGGTTGATTTTGGCATGATGCAGATAGATGAATTAACTTCATCAATTACCGTACTAAGTCCTACAACATTTTCTGTAGATATC